>Ga0123342_1004550_pt1 | contig 21018 bp, 8 predicted proteins | sample Turbeawhitnodule_FD_89960 | JGI IMG/M metagenome (GOLD analysis project Ga0123342, IMG submission 89960) | Root nodule microbial communities of legume samples collected from Mexico - Turtle bean Mexico white nodule | ecosystem: Host-associated > Plants > Roots > Nodule | place: Mexico: Nepantla...
AAATGAAATATATATATATATATATATATATATATATATATATATATATATATATTTTGTGAGAAAAAAAAAAAAAAAGTGTTTTATAAAAAATATATATATATATATTTTATAAATAACAAAATTTTTTTTATTTTCACAAAAAATATATATATATATATATATATATATATATATATATATATATATATATTTCATTTTTTTTTTACAAATTACTAAACATTTATTCAATCAAAGTAAGAATAATTAATGAAATTTAAAACCAAACAATTCATAATGAAAATTTACAAAATCTCTTAAAAATTTACAAATATATGAAAAATTACCATAAAATGAAATTCACATTCAAACTAATAATAATTCATCGAGTTAAATAAATTAGTCAACAGTAAAAGTTAAAACAAGTATATATTATCAAAGTTTTAACATTTTAAAATAGGAAAAATTCAAACATAATAAAATTCAACTATAATAGAAAAAGTTCAAGCATAATAAATGTGTAATTATGAGTAGTGCATAACAAAGCTTTTTCAAAACATTAGGATTTATTATAATCATCAAGTAAATTAAATTGTTGATTGTGATATACTTGTTGATTGTGATATACTTGTTTATTGTCATGTTCTTCGTCTTGTTTTCTTCTGATTGATTGTTTTATTATTGTTGAAAAATATTTTATACAATAATATTTATTAAAAAATACATCAAATATACCGATTAATATCGATTAAAGATAAAAACAATATTTTATAATAAGTAATCATTCATTTCACATTCACTTGATTAAAACAAATTTACTTATTAACCTTAATTTTTAAAAATATAGATAACTAAGTAATTATAGTCTAATCTAAAATCATAGAACATCAAATCTAGATTGAAATAAAAGTCTGTTAAAATAATACAAATAAGTATGAAATTAATGAAAAAAGTAGTAAAATAATAAGTATATAATAAACGAACCATAAATACCTTAGCATCTTAGCTATAGTTATTTATAATATTTTAATAACCCCGCTTGATAACTCAGAAAAAAAATAGTGAAGAGTATAGAATTATATATATTTTTAAATTACTTTTCTTCTTTAAAGTTGTAGTTCTTTAATTATACTATAAATTTAACGATAATAACTTAAATTAAACTTATCAGGATTCTTAATTATGTTAAAAAAATTAATATTAATAATTCATGTAAAAAGCATTGTTTTTATTGTAAAACCACATGCTCCTATATTTATTAGACTTTATTTCGTCCTATTATTTTTTATAAAAATAAAAAAGGATATTTGGTTCGATCCTTGTTAAAGAAATCAATGCAAATTGTTTTTATATTAACTATTTTTCATAATTATGAGAATTTTTAAGTTTAATAAATAATAAATGAAATTTCTTTAAGGTTATAGATCATACTTACAACCTTACTGATATTTAAAGAAAGAGTGGTGATATGTTCATGACATATTGCACTAAATTACAACTCTAAAGAGAATTTTTTTTTAAATGGAAGAATTTTAAAATTATATTAATAAATCAAAGTTGTAAATCTAGTGTCTTTTATTATATAATTGTCAAAATAATATTTTTCTATAATAATGACATATAAACTATCATGTACCAGATTATAATTAAAAAAAATGTTTATATTGTGTTCTCTAACGGAGATTATAATTAAAAAAAATGTTTATATTGTGTTCTCTAACGTGTTTGGGGCCTAGAGAACGATTCCTCTTGCCGCTACCTTCGGTTGGTCACTAGCTCTCCAAGCTTTCTGCTTCGCCTTACTTGTCTCGGTCGTCTGGCTCCAGAGGCGGGGTTGGTACCTGCAGAAGGCACTCCAACACTCAAGTCAGTCGGGGTGTCAGCACTCGGGTGTCAGAGTACTGTAGATAATGACGTACTTAGTTATTGAAATGTGTGTTATTTATATTATCTTAATGGACCTTCGTTGATGGATCGTATTAGGTATTAGGAGGTTGGCTTGTGTTTAGGGTTGTGTTAAACAGGATTAACCCTGCTGACTTTATCAACTCATGACTCGTCACCAAGGATCGGTCGATCACACGTTGTCATGTGACCTAATCGTGATTGATTGGTTGAGTGGTATAGTTCCTGACCGATCAGTCACGGTGACTCGGTCGTCCGAATACATATTGAAATAAAATAATTTTATAATTACCTTGATAAAATTACAATTATAAACAACTAGTGTGATGTTTTTCAGCAGTTGTTAAAAGTTAGATTTTCCTTAAAAAGAAAGTATAATTGGTAGGAGAGTGGTGGAGACCACAATATAATGGAGCATACATAAGTGGAACATTGTACAAGGAAAATGTGTTTCATCACAAAGTCTTTTTGTTCCCACCACCTCATCCTTAACCTAGTGCAATATCCAATACAACAGACCTCCCTCTCTGTCTCAAATAAAGTCACCACACCAACAACAAAACCCATTTCATTTCTTCCTCATCATCATTACTCTTTCTTCAACTTCATCTTCCTCAAACATCACTCATGGCTTCTCTTCTTCTTCTCCTCAACCACCTCCCATCTCCTCCCCTTCCAACACCACACACCACCACCTCCTTCACATCAACCACACCTCTCTCATTCTTTTCCAAAACCAAACCCTCACCAACCCTCAAATGCTCTTCCACCTCAAACCTAACCCCAAAACAAGAACACATCCAAGGAAAAGAACAACAACAAGAGCAAGAAACATGTGACTTTGAAGCTCCCTTGAGCCAAGTGTGGAGGGAAATCCAAGGCACGAACGATTGGAAGGGGTTGATAGAGCCAAGCATGAACCCTAACCTCCGAAGAGAAATAATCCGGTACGGCGAACTGGCACAAGCATGCTACGACTCCTTCGACTTCGACCCTCACTCCAAGTACTGCGGAACCTGCAAGTACCATCCCTCACACTTCTTCAACCAACTCAACATTCCCCACGCAGGCTACACCATCACACGCTACCTCTACGCCACCTCCAACATCAACCTCCCCAACTTCTTCCAGAAGTCCAACCTCGCCGCCGTCTGGAGCCCGCACGCCAACTGGATGGGCTACGTCGCCGTCATCACCGACAAGGAACACGTCAAACACCTCGGTCGCCGCGACATCCTAATTGCATGGCGCGGAACAGTAACCTACGTCGAATGGATCCACGACCTCAAGGACATTCTTCGTCCCGCGTTCTTCTCCACAGACCAAACCATCAAGGTAGAATCTGCATCACTTCTTATGTTGCTTCTGCTTTCTTTTCTCACTGGTGTCTTGGTGTCTTGATCCGTTGATATGTCTGTTGTTGGTTTAAAATCTCTGTTAATTTTTGACTATGTATTGTTTTGTTTAGGTGTTTTTGTTGGTTTTGAGTTAGCCAAGTTCATTGAGTATTTCTTTTGACTTGAACGTTGGTATGTATACGAGTTGGATCACATTCTACGAGATTTCGAACTCCTCTTAAATGACGTGTATGACACTCGGATGGAGGAGACGTATTAGTGAAGTGTTCAATCCAAAAAATATTTGTTGGATTTCTAACAAATCTAGGACAGTTCTAACACAATTTAAAAAAAAATACATTAATTTTCTAAAAACTCAAACTTATTGTATAAATTGTCTATTATAATATATTTATATATAGTTTGTTCTTAGAATTTTTTTATGAATTGGGATAGTCTATTTTAGTCTATTCTTCCCATATTTTTATTTTATTTTTTTTAATAATATTTTTTCATTAAATGACAGATGATTGTTGTTACTGGAAGTGTCAGCCTAACTCAGAAGTCAAATTGAAAAGTGATGTCTAACAAAAAAAACTTATGTACAAACATCTTTTTGCTCCAAAAAAAACTTAAAACATATTTGTGCATATAAATCTTTATTATCAATTTATATAATTTATAATGTCTTTATGTCTTACATTTTAGAGATTTTACATGTCTCCATCTCTATGTCGTATTAGTATCAGTACTACATACATAATTCTTTAATTGGTTTATATTTATTTATAAAAAAAAAATGAAGGTAGAATCTGGATTCCACGAATTGTACACAAAAAAAGAAGACTCCTGCACCTATTGCTCCTTCTCCGCTCGCGAACAAGTGCTCTCAGAGGTTAAGCGTCTTCTCAACTACTACAAAGACGAAGAGATAAGCATCACCATCACAGGGCACAGTCTGGGAGCTGCCTTGGCCGTTCTGAGCGCGTACGACATAGCTGAGGTCCGGTTAAACGTGGTGGACGGCGGCGGCGAACCTGTTCCGGTGACGGTGTTCTCGTTTGCGGGGCCCAGGGTTGGGAACTTGAAGTTCAAGGAGCGGTGCGAGGAGCTCGGAGTGAAGGTGCTGAGGGTGGTGAACGTGCACGATGTGGTGCCCACCGTGCCGGGGATAATAATGAACGAGAAGTTCCGGTTTCAGAAGTACATAGAGGATACGCTGTCGTTTCCGTGGAGCTATGCGCACGTGGGGAGGGAGATCGCGTTGGATCACACAGAGAGTCCGTTTGTGAAGGGGAGCATGGATCTGGTGAGTGCGCACAACTTGGAGGTGCACCTGCACCTGCTTGATGGCTACCATGGGAAGGGGAAGAGGTTCTGTTTGGCGTCTAAGCGAGACATAGCGCTTGTTAACAAGAGCTGTGACTTTCTCAAGAGTGAGTACGGCGTTCCGCCGCACTGGCGGCAGGACGAGAACAAGGGGATGGTGAGGGGCGGCGATGGGCGGTGGGTTCTGCCGGAGCGCCCCAGATTGGAGGCTCATCCACCGGACATGAGCCACCATCTCCAGCAAGTGTTGGACAACCACCTCTCTCCTCAGCCATTAGAAACCACTTAGCATGGCTTCGATTGAGTTGCTAAATTAACAAGTGCCTCATTTAGGAAAAAAAAAAACAGTGTAAAATATGTTCTGATCATGTTCAAGAAAAACTGAAAGTTGATTTAAAAGTTGGAATTAAAAAAGTTGAAGAAAAAATTGAAGTACACAAAAAGTAAATTTTTCATCTTTTGTTAGATTCTATTTTTTGTTTTATTTTATATATTTGTATGAATTTAACTAAATAGATTTATGGTATTTAACCTATGAGGTTAGGACACCTATTTAAGAGTGTTAAGGTATCACATGACTATCTTCGATACTGCTAGAACATATCTATATCGATAAAGTGTTCCATTTAAAAAAATATTTTGGATTTTTAACAATTTCATTACACTTATAATATAATTTTAAAAAAAAATACATTAATTTTCTAAAAGTATTCACTTATTATATAAATTTTTATTGTGATTATAAAAATAAGAAACAAAATCCTTTTGAACAATGAGAAACATCTTTCTGTTACACACAAAAAAAATTAACATACTTCTGCACATAAATTTTTTTTGTCAATTTATATAATTCATAATTATATAATATATAGATTCGTGTTCTCATGTCTTACATTTTAAAAATTATACTTATCTTTATGTTTGTGTCCGCATTCGTGTTGTACGTACCATGTCCGTGTTTGTATCGTATTAGTGTGTATGTAGCATTGTTTATGTTACATAATATTTAAGTGATAAAATGGATTGATCTAACTCAACTCCTAAAAGTGACTTGTTATGTTTTAATTTATTTAAAAAAAAATAGGTATAAAAAGGTGACTTGTTTCAAATAAGTAGAAAATAAAGAAATATAGAAAAAACATTTTCTTTTGAATTAGGGATTTATTTTTTATTTAACTAAAGGAAAATTGTGGTAAATGTCTGCACAAAATAAATAAAAATTAAAAAAAAAAACGTTTCCTTTAATGAATAAGGACAAAATAAGTGGTCCATGCATAAACATTAGATTATTATACCAATTTCTTCCACCCTCATGATGACCCACTGAGAAATGCTGGAGCATGTTGTACCCAAATTTGATGACATTCCAAATCAAACTTTAATTTTTAATTATAAAAATTAAGAGTGAATAGTTATTGTGCAAACTTCAACCTTATGATCTGGTTTTAAGGAGTTAAATTAGATTTAAAGTTCACTTTGCAAATAAGTGCTTATAAATTGTTAGGTATAATACATTGTTAATTTGATCATAATTATTTTAAAAGTGTGTGTTTTTTACACAGCCAACAAAACTTTGTAATTAGCAGCTTGTTATTGTGAAAGTATATGGAAATTAGAGTCTAAAATTAACAAGAAGATTAGAAGCATGATGTAATAGGATTCTAATTACGGATCAAAATGTGAGAATATGGTTTTGAAGGAAGTTTGTTTCTTTGAATGGAATAAAACATGTGTTAAGAATAAATAAGAAACATTATTACTATGGTTGTTGAGTTTTATGGAGTTATACATGTTATGGAAGAAGTTCAAAAGATGGGACTTACCAATGTTTGGCTTAAATGTGATTCTGTCTTGGTTTGTGTTGCGTTTACTGCTAAAACTAATGTTTCGTGGATGCTTCGTAATCGATGAAATACTTGTCTTAATTACTGTGGGACAATCAGGTTTAGTGTTACTCATATTTTTCGTAAGGGGAATACATGTGCTGATAAGTTGGCCAATTTATGGTTCATTCATAGATAATCATTTAATTTATATAATAGACTTCCATCTAGTCTGTTCTTAGAATTCTTTATAAATAGGTATAGTCTACCTATGTATCATTTTTGTTAACATGTGGGTTTTGGTCTAGTCCCCATATTTTTTGTATTTTCTTTCTTTTTCTTTTTTTAATAATATTTTTTTTCATGTGATGGCATATGATTGTTGTTACGTGAGGTGTCAGCCTAGCTGAGATGTCAATTTGTTAGTGATGGCTAAAATGAAAACTTTTATAAAATAAAAATAAGAAACATTATTATTAATTTGATAAAAGTTTATGTTTGAGAATTAGTATATACATATGTTTTATCTTCAAAAAATCCTACAAAGTAACACCAAAATCTATCAGATTACTCTATAATGATGACACCATGTTTCTCATATTCTACCTTACCTTCATTTCAGTCTTGATTTGGTACTCAAGGAATTTAGTGGGAACTGCATGAAAAATTACATGTAATTTGGTCCGAGAAAAATTATATAAATGTTCAATATATAATATATTTTTAAATAATATATATTCTAATTACAAATAAATATATTATTTAATTATTTTAAACTATGAATTTTATAGTAAAATTGTAATTAATATTTTAAATATATGATAATTTAAAAATAATTAAATCTTAACTTTGAAATTATATAACATAAAATACAATTTTATACAAGAAAATATTCCATTCATGAGAAGAGTTTTAAATAATTTTAAATTTATTACATAAATATTTTTATTTTTATAAAAATTAATTATGATTTAGAACAAAGCTGTTAAGTGGGTACAAGTTCACTATTTTAAATTATCACTGTTTTAAAATTGAAAATCATAGGTGACTACTACCCTATTAATTATGTAAACTTTTTTATAGATTGTCCATTTAAGTTATTTAGATTAAATTACACTTTTTTGTAATTTTTTCGAATAATGCATGCTAATTTCAACTAAATAAATTGAAAATTCTTAAAATAATGTTTATTATATATATACTAAATCAAACTACATTGACATACAAAACTATTTTTTTTAAAAAAAAATTCATTTAATAGTTAATTGAAGCTATTCAATAATTTTGTCGGTATGTTGTATCATTTTTAATGAAAGTTTCTTAAATAGTTTTTGTCAACAAAAATATTATTTTAATCTAAAACCTATAAACACGAGATTTTAAATTGAAGATTTTTTTATGTGTAAAACTTTATTTCTATATTTTTAAAATAATAAATCCTCCTAACTAGAAAATAGCATTATATAAAACAGTATCTTCTTTAGTTTTATTTGTAAATATTTTTGAAATTTCGTCCGTCTTATCAATTGAGATATACTATTATTTCAAGTAATTTAACTTTTAATTTGTGGTTTAATGATTTTCACTGACTCTGTAGGAATTTTGGTGCAATTTCTAGTCCTTTTAGGACATATAAAATTCTTAAGTAAGGAAACTAATTTATTGATTTCTTGATCGATAATGTTCTAAAAATAATTATTTTTTACCTTAAATTATGGGTTCTTTATGTAATTGAATATTATGTATCTAGTTTAACAAAAAAATATCTATTTAACTTACATCTCACGTGTGATAGTACTTCTATATAATCAAAATAAGACAATGAAACTTGATAGTTAAGGAAATATATTTAATATTTTAAAATATACTTTTTACACAATTATTAAATTTAATCAGAATACACTTACACAATAAATTTTTTTACATTATTGTTTAATTATAGATTGTCATTTATAACAAGTCTATTAATTTTCATTAACAAAGGTGAATTGATTTTTGTAGTAATTATTTTGTAAGTGATACTTGAAATAACTTCTAACTGGTGGAAAGTAAAATTCTTTTACTTCACACAATAAACTTTATTTATTATGTATTTTACTATTATTTAATTCATTTTTATTGGCTAAAAAATAGTGTCCATTGACCCACCCAAAAAGAAAGCTAAAGATCAAAATAACCAACTAAATTAGAATAACTAAAATCAGTTGAATTTGATTAAATTCAAATATTGACTAAAAGTGATATCACAATCATAAAATATTATTATTATTTTTATTTCATTTTCAATCTAAAGAGAACCACAACATCCTTAAATAGACGAATCGAATACATGGAAAAGAATAATGTGTAACATTATGGAAAAGTCAAATATGCGTTCCATTTAATAATTCATTGAACAATTATTTTTTTTTTCTGACGAAATAAGTGGGAATATGGCATAACCATTGAGTGATTTTTATGTAATTAATGTTCTAATTATATGTTAACCATATAAGTCGATATATTTTGTTCAGAAATAAATATATTAACTAAATTTTATTTTAATATTTTAAATAAAAAAGAATTAAAGACAAAGTTATACATAATATCAAAAAGTTAACAGTAAAAGATTATGCTAATATAAATCTATGAATATAAAAATCTAACTCACTCATATAAATAGATTAATCAACATTAAATTTATTATTTATTAAATATCTATTACATTCAATTATTTTATATTGAATACTAATTTTACTGTCGATAACAACATTCTCTCGACATCGAAAACCACAACACATTAAACAGAAAGAGAAAAAGTTTAATAAGAAATACTTTTTTTATTTTTTATCATATGCTCGTAAACGTTGTTAGAAGATTTTTTTAAGGAAAATTATAATATTTAAAAACTAATTTAAATTAAATAAAGAGGATGAATAAATTCCTAGAATGATGATGACTCAGTGGCAAAAAAAGTTGTGTGAAAAGAATAATTTTTAACATCGTTCAAAAGCCAATGATGCCTTCATTTTATAATTTATGGAATAATTGAGTATCAATGTTAAATAAATCAGGCCCCATAGAAATAACTACAGTCAAATATTTAATAATTTTTATAAAATGTCCTTATTTGCAAAATGGGCCGAAAGGAGATGGGCCAGCCTGCATTATTGGGCCGAAGCAGACAATAATTTAAAATAATTTTGGAAATAGAAGAATTAAAAATAAAATAAAAGAATTGATGACGTGGGAATAGAAAACAGAAAACCTAAGAAGTAACGCCCGTCGCCTTCTTGAAGTGCAAACGGAGAAGCGAAGCCAACAATAAATTTGTCGCAATATAAAATTGATTGAGTCCAACGCCAAAAACATCAACAACAAAAGTGAACAACTAAAGTGAACACAAACATACCTAGTATTCATCACTCCTTCCTCTGTTTCTGTTTCTAAGGGGAAGAAGGAAGAAGAAGAAGCAAAGGAACTCAACGCACAACAATGTCGATTGCTCTCTCCTTCTTCACACCACCCTCTTCCTCTTCATCTTCACTTTCTTCTTCTAAATCCATTCCTTCCCTTTCCCTCTCTTCCTCCATCAGCTTCCGCCTCCCTCGCGCCGCAGATCGCTTTTTTCCTCTTCGCTCAACTGCCGGCGGCTCTGGCGGCGGCTTTGGCGGCGGATCTTCCGGAGGACACGGGGGTCATGGCGGGGGAGGGGACGACGAGCACGGCAATGAAGGAGGAAAGAACGAGGCCTTGATGGTGGTGGCGGAGGCGGGGAGGGCTTTGGAGAGCGTGCCGGCGGATTTGGCGGCGGCGGTAAAGGAGGGAAAGATTCCGGCGGCGGTGATGACGCGGTTTTTTGAGCTGGAGAAGTCGGCGTTCTTCCGGTGGTTGCTTCAGTTCCCCGGTTTCAGAGAGCGTCTCCTCGCCGATGATCTGTTCCTCGCGAAAGTCGCCATGGAGTGCGGCGTTGGCGTCTTCACCAAGGTTTCTGTTCTCTCACCTTCTCTTCTCTCCATTCACACTTCCAACATCAATTCTGCCGTATAAATTCAAGGTGTGTTTGTTTAGACTGCTGCTGAGTACGACCGAAGGAGAGAAAACTTTTTCAACGAGCTCGAAATTGTCTTCGCCGATGTGGTACTGTTTTTCTTTCTCTGTTCATTCTCGTGATTCTACATTCAACAATAAATGCTGTGTTGGTTTGTGTGAAATTTGTATTGAAGTTTGCGGTGTAACATCCCTTTTTGCTTGTATTGTTTTGTTCTTAGGCGATGGCCATCATTGCAGATTTCATGCTGGTTTATCTTCCTGCGCCTACTGTTGCGCTTAGACCACCACTCGCAGGCACTGCAGGGCCTATTGCTAAGTTTTTCCATGGCTGCCCAGATAATGCTTTTCAGGTTTTTATGAATATATCCAATAGGTTTTGATTGCTTTCATAGTTTCGCTATCAAAAGTTGGTGTTTATTTATGCATCTCATCTCATGTTCCTAATGTCCTTCATCAGGTTGCTCTCTCTGGAACATCATATTCCTTGATACAGAGGATTGGTGCAATCGTGGTATGTACTTCAATTTGGTAACTTCTGTGTTGTTTATCTTGCAATTTGAATCCAATGTTGCCCCTTTCGTTTTCCGTGACTAATTTTTGTATATGATGTGGTTACCTCGCACAGCGCAATGGGTCTAAGCTTTTTGCTGTTGGTACTGCTTCTTCACTGGTTAGTTCTTGTCTTCCCTGGAGTTTTTTCCTGTGCTTTTCTGTTCGAGAAGCTTTTGCTTATAATTTTGCATCTTCTTTTCCTCGCATGTTTTATGAGAATTTCGGGATATTTATTCCTTAACCATCACCAGAACTGAGGGGACTCATGATTTGGCTACTTAGTTGATCTTCTCATTTACCTTCTATAGAACTTGACTGCTTGAGAGTTTGACAAGGAGTTTAGTCTTAATGTTTTCCTTTGAGTATGATCCTAGTTAGTTAGAGCTAGCACTGCAGAAATTCTAGCATGAAAAATCACTTTTGATGTTTCTCATAGTCTCTGTGAATAGTTCTGGTATGGTACATTTTTTCTCTGGGTTCAGTTTGTCTATGATGCTGATTCGTGAATGGTCTAAAATGTTCCATGGATCCATGTTGTCTATCACAACCTTCCTGCCAATTGGTTTTGACTTCAATGTTCTACATGTGACTGGAATCAACCAACTTCACACCCTAACATATATACTCCATTTTGTATTCCTTCAGGTTGGGACTGCTATGACAAATGCCTTAATCAATGCAAAGAAGGCAGTTAAAAGTTCTTCTGAAGGAGAAATCGAAAATGTCCCCATTTTATCTACCAGTGCTGCCTATGGTGTCTATATGTCCATTTCCAGCAACCTCAGGTAAAAAAGAATGATGTAATTCTTTTGGCAATCATCATATTGAGTCTACAATTGATTTGAGGATGTGGCTTTTGCTTCGAGCTTGCTTTATCTGGATTTTCCACTAATTTAATGTTAATTGAATTGTTACTACAACATTTAGAAAAGTGATTTCTCTACTAAAGGAATAATTTATAAATCAATGTGATAAAATACCATCGATATTACTATAATGCGAGGGCTACCTAACCATAGTTAAATAATTTACATCAGTTGCTTGTCATTGTTCACAATGTTAACTCATTGTCATCAGATTATGGTCAAGCATCTCAATATATCATGATGAGTTGCTTGGAGAGAAGGGGCTTCTCCATTCTCTGGTCCTGTTTTAAATGTTTTTTATATGATAATCTGCATCTAATGGAGTAAAAAAGCTACTGGAAAAGTTAAAAGATGTTACAAAATACAGATGATTCTAGGTGGTTTTTGCATAATTTTCTAAAGAAAGTTCACTTTTATAAACTGTTATCTTTTGCCGTATAAATGTCTGTTATCATTATTATTTCTTTTATCCCATTAGAAAAATGCTCTAACATGTTCATTCCTCTGCAGTAATTGCATATGAACTGTTGTTTAAAACGTTTACTTAGAATCTGATCTTGCTGACAGGTATCAAGTAGTTGCTGGAATTTTTGAACAGAGGCTTTTGGAACCTTTGCTGCACCAGCACAAGCTAATTCTTAGTGCACTTTGTTTTGCTGTGAGAACTGGCAATACATATTTGGGTTCACTATTGTAAGAAATTCATGCCTTTTTCTGATTACTTTTCAAAAGAGTTTTGCTTGTTACTTGTTCATGTTCTGTGATTTTCATTGACAGGTGGGTGGATTATGCTCGTTGGGTAGGAGTTCAATAGGCTCAAGACCAAGATTACAAGACTTGGATCTTTCTTCCTTGACTACATTTTTCTTTAGATGTTCATTTGCTTCAGTAGACATCACAAAACTGTTTGTTTTCTGCAGAGGTTTGGTTGTAGGATTATTATCTCAATAGGTTTTGGTTCTCTATTTTTATATAAGTTTCCTCATTTAATAATGTGATGAGGACATGAAATAATATAGTTTTGTTATATCAGGACATAATTTGATGAAAGTTGAAAATCTTGTGATTGCAAGATACTATACAAGTATTTTGTTGCTAACACAAGAATCCTCATTCATTTCAAACTTAGCCTACATTTTCATTAATTCCATGTATATTTGGTGGAATTATTATGCTAGTTATTTGCAGAACTCTAATATCAATATGCCTATACCTTAGGAATCTTTAAATTCAGACTGGGATTTGGGTGCATTTGTTCTCTATTGATGAATGTGTTCTTACTAATTTGTTTTGTTCATTAGATTTGGATCATTTCATGACAAACCCATGCTATAATATACCTATTGTTATTGTTTGTATTCAATTTAAGTTCAATTATATATTTAGAGTAGGTTTGGATAAAAAAATTCCATAATCATTTTTATGAGAAAAATAGAAATAAAAAAGTGAAATGAACATCTTCATAAAACAGAATAAACTTATGCATAATTTAAAAATAATAATTTAGAGAAGTCTTTGGAAGAATTTATACAAAATAGTTTATGCATAAATTAATTTTAGCTTGGGGGGAAATCTATTATATATATATTCAAATATTTTTAGGACAAATTTGGCCAAACATGTGTATAGTTCTGTTTTTATTTTATTTCTTCATATTTAAATTTAAACTTTACGATTTTGTAATTGTTAGACCTAAAGTGAAACAAAATATCAATTTAGAGATTAATAATGAAATATGAGAGGTAATTAATAGGTATGATAGGAGGGAGGGGCGGGTGTAGAACTATTATCTCATCTTTATCCTTAAAACTTCATATATCACGCATATGAATATTTTATCTTATATTAAAAAAACATAATTTTAAAATAATATTTATATTTTTTAATGTTAAATATTAAATAAAAATATCAAATAATAATTAAATAAAAGGTTAAATAATTATAAAAGGAGTACATTAAATGTATTTTTTTATTACTGTTAAATTAAAGATAAATATGAGAACACATACTTCTCTCAAAAAAATAAATTAGTGGATTTTGTTTTTATCTTTGTAATATTCTGCATTTTTTGTATTTGCATTTTTTAAATACCCAATTGTTTTCTGTCCTTATTTACATTATGATTTGTCTAGACATGTCATGTGTTCCAAAAATAGGATGAATAAGACGAGTTAGGATATTTAGAATATGCAGGAATATAACAAAAATGGATGTTTTTAAAGTTAAGGTCAAAACTCAAACAATTGACAATTTTACAGAGATGAAAAAACATTAATACCCCAAACAAGATTTATAAAATATAATAAAAAGGCTTTTTCTGGTAATGAAAAGTGATGTGTTGGAAAGAGGATTTGATACTTTCCAAAAAGCAAAAAGTGGTTGCAGATTCCACTGGTCCAAACGAGAATCAATTTAGTGACCTGGTCGTTAATTTTTAAATATTTACAATAAAATTATTAAAAAGATGCATGAGTGTAAATTTAATAAAGCCTGTGATTAAGGGAGTGTATGCAATTAAGGTGTGTTTGTTTTGTAAGAATAATAAAAAGTGACTGTTAAAGTTAATATAAAGAGTGGCAGATAAGGAACATTCTCATTCAATGGATGATGTAAGAATGAATACTTGGCCACATTTTTTGAATGCCACTTTTTAAAGTTTTCATATATCTCTAAAATAGGCCTAAAATGTTTGTTTTAATCAGTATAGTTTAAAATTATATATTTGAATTTCTAAATGTAGATATTTAGTGTAGTTTTAAATAGCTTCAGTTAAGGTTTTGTTTTGATCTATTGCTCAATAAATATTTACAAAAGAAGAAAAAGAAAGAAAATTAAATTGACCTTTTTCACTAAATTAAAATTAAGTTTATCTGCCTCAAATTAAAAATATAATTGTCTCATTTAACCTTTTTCAGAAGTAAAAATATATAGATTGATTTTAACTCATAAAACTTGATCTTTTTTCTTCTTTATAAATGTCAATTGAGAATTCATAAATACTTTAATATTAGCTGCTGTTTACATGGCTATCTTTCTCTTTCTTCAGTTTATTTCACTTTTATGAGTCACAAAATATATTTTGATAATTACTTTTTAATACAAAAGAGGTAGATTGATTTCTAAAATGCTTTTCATGCAATATCTTTTTAGAAAATTAATAATAAATTGATTTTGAATTATTTCTTTTACTCAAGCATTGTTTAGGATTCGTAAAGTTTTTTTTTGAAGTAAAGTGACTGTAAAAAATAAAGATAATAAATCAGTGAATTGGTGAGACTTCATTTTTTTAATTTCTATCAACCCAAATTCTCTTCATACTTTCTCAAAATACTCATCAGCTATTATTAAAAAATTTATTCATATTTAAATGAACTGGAGAATAATTTATATTCATCTCTTTCTCAAAGGAGTATACATCATAAAATAAGAGAGGAAAAGGTGCAGAGGGGAATGATTTACTCTAAACTAAATCTACACTAAAATTGAAGTTGCTTCTAGATATTGTTGATGAAGAATAACTAACCAGTTTCCAACTACAGTGCTCTCTACAGACTTACTAAGAAAGATGGATAATGAGATTTTGTCATGTTTCTCGAGGGCCATCAAATGATTGTGTCTTTCTCAAATTCCAATGGAGGCCTTCATGAATGCTGCGCAAGAAGTCATTTGTGGAATCATCCAAACAAGCCGTAGGAACAGGCCAGGGAGCCATGCTGCACACCAGTGCATCTCCAGGTGCTAACTGCTTCCTGTCTTTCCCATCAAATGATGCCCATGCAGGGCTTCTGCTGTTGAATGGTACTTGCACCCTCAAACTCACATGCTCAGGAAATATCAATGGCCTAAAGGATAGAGAGTGTGGGCATATTGGGGTGAATAAAATGCCTGGAACCTGCACATTCAAGACTCAGTTTCAGATGGAGGTGGAGACTCTGGTTATATTTATATTTAGTTCTAGCCCAGTAAGATGAAATGAATCGATGAGCTTTATGATGATGCCACTGGCACAGTAAGGTTAATGGGAATATAACTTCAAATAAAGTAGATTTCTGTGGCAGTTGAACAAATATAGCAGACTTCATTCGGAGACACTGAAGATATTTTTTTTGATGAACTGACAATTAACAGATGTTGTTCGACTGCAATCAGTGCACAGGAATTCTACATTCAAATTAATCCATTATTTCGAAGCAATACTATTCTCTAGTTTTGACTTGTGTGAGACACTTAATTCAGAAAAATAGAAATCAAGCAAATAAAGCTTGCTTATTTTCAAATTCAATTTTTTTCACCGAATTTTCAAATTTGCATTTTCACACCATGGGAATAGTCAAGTGGAAGGTAGTCCAAGTAAAACTCAGTGTTCAAACCAAAGCTGCTATTGTAAAATTCTCACACTAAAGACCCACTAAAATCAGAATGATTTATTTTCTTGGAGAATCACAATACCCATGACAAGGAAGCAAAAAATCTATAGCTTCTTCAACCTTAATAACATTTTTCGTAAATATTTACATTCATTATCTATTTTAAGACCGAGAAAAAACTTTAATTTAAGAGAAGGATTGACCAAAATTTCCATTGTAAAATATTATCTTTATTGATTGAGATAAAACACGTTATCAGAGAAAATAAAATAAACTTCTGCAGTCAACACATACGAATAAGAAACTATTCAGCAAAGTACCTGTGGATGGACCATTGATCCTCCAGCTGCTAAAGAATATGCTGTACTGCCAGATGTAGTGGATAAGATTAATCCATCCCCTTGCACACACGTGACAAAGGAGTCGTCACAGTAGCATTCCAAATTTGTGAGGAAAGAAGATATTCCACGATCAATTGTAACCTCATTTAGAACAAGTATTGGTTCTTCAGTTTCATATTCATTTTTAGCTGCTTCTCGTATAACATGACATTGTAAACGATGCCGTAATGTGATACTAATGGGGCCCTTTAAAATTGATTCAAGGCATTCTTTGTAATGTTCACTATCTGAAGGATGGTTAAGTTCAGTTTCCAATTAGAAATGAAAAAATATATTATATAAACAAATGAATAACTTGATCTATCTTCTAAAAAATACGTTACTCTGGTAGTAACTTGATCTATCTTCTAAAAAAGATAATATATATAAACACAAAGTTGGAGGATACAGAAAGGGGTCATAAAGCCAAGAGACCCTAAAGAAAAGGGGACAATGGGAGGCACTGGCCCTTTGAACACAGATGCTGCCTGCACATTTAGTACACGATATTAATCAATTTCACTAAGCAAACCAATATACAACACGTAATAGGATAGGTAAAGTAAAACCAAGTATCATATCTAATTACCAAACTCTTTAGGAATAAATGATTGCCAGAGATTAATAGTACAAAAGATAACCCATCCTTAGTCTAGCAGTCATCATATTCTTAGAAAAATCAATCCAAAAGGAAAAAATATGCAAATCCAAGATCAGTAATTAATTAAATGAAATTTAAACTCTTAAGATGAAAAAGTTCTTTTAGTGATTTAATACACTAAGTAAATGCCTGATTCAGACTAACCTCAACATGATATCTTTCCCTCGAAACTATCTCAATGCATAGAATCATTCACAATAAAGCATCAAGAAATATATACTATTACTACTAATAATAATAAAATAAAAAAATCAGCAACTCAAAAAGTGCTTAAACTTCAGACATTAGTAATATGGATAAATTACTGGAAATCCGAGAGTTTCTTTGGTGGGCCAATTTTCTATTATTCATAATGCCTGTTGGTTAAATTTTAGGCAAATAATTTATGGCTTCTAACAATATTTTATGTGACAGAGTTGACAGGTTTCACTTTGAAAAAGTGAATCTTTACAAGATTTGGATCAGCAATAGTTTTCTTCCGAGACTAAATACAGGAAATTAATAGCTTGAATGCGTATTAGAAATCTGTGCTGCTTTCATATAATGGCAACTTAATTTAGATTGATCTCACGTACCCATAGGACAGTACCATCTCCCCCAAGAGTTACAACGAGGTCAACCTTAGTGTGCAGCATCAAAACTTCCTCATCTACAAAAAAATGTCATTGTTCATAAATAGCCATAATTTTCAGAAAATAACAGTATGTGAAATAGTTTATTAAAATGATAATAAAGGACATTGTATGAAGTAAAATTCCTCGTCTTATTTCAAGCAAGAGGCTGTAATACACCAGACAAAACACGATATTTTTTATGTAAAATCATTATTTGCTTAAAAAAAATGGATTAATAGTTATAATTTTCACAAAAATAATAGCATGCAAAATAGTTTATTAAAATGATAATGATAATAAAGGATACTGTACGAAGTGAAAATGATAATCTTATTTCAAAAAGGAGGCTGTAATACAAAAAATACATGACTTTTTAATCTAAAATCATATTATTTGCTTAAAAAAATTATTGATTTGGGTCCATCAACTCAGCTAAACTCAAATAATCTTGGTCTGGTGCATACCAGTGGTAAGTAATGCAATATTTGCATGCTAGCTTATTGAAATAGCAAGTAAACATGTTGATACTAAATGAAGGAATGGCACAAAATAACTTGACTACTAGGTATCATTTAGGATCAGGATAGCCTTCAGGATTTTGCTTTATATGTCCGTTATTGCAATAGAATAAAGACATAACACATATTTTATATAGCAGATGACACTCAAGAGTTTTGGGATGCAATAAGGAACAGTCAATGAAAGAATAATAGACAATTAATTTGGTTTTATGCTAGTGTGTCCTACCATAAAGGCTATGTATCTAGTGTGGGCTTTGATGAAAATAAAAAACAAAAAAGATAATATATATAAGAAAATTTTAAGAAAACAGCCTGTGATGTTCAATCCTCCAAAGATAACCTCAGTGTACAAGCTAGAAAAATTTGTGAAGCCGATTAAGTGAAAGGTGTCCTTTTATGAATTAATTGCTTACCATCATTCCAAGTTTCTACAAAGTTAAAGTATGATGATTCTGTCAAAAGCTCCACCCTGACACGTGGTTCTACATAGATGTGTAGATTCTTTTCCTGCCTCAACCATCTGGGAATGAAAAAGAAGAAGTACACAGCATATTTAAATGAAGGTTTGGCATGAGCTGAAAAGGTAAAATAAAACTAAAGTTTTCTGCTCTATATAACCGGTTATTCACTTGTACCAAAGGCAAATTACATGGAAGGCTAAAAAGGCACAGGATAGATGTAAATAATAAATAATGAGAAGTGGAGTTAAACTTGAAAATAAACAATCTTCACTTAGCCACATCAAACTCACAAAAATGAATTTCAAAATTAGGTTAACTTAATTTTGCACAAATCTAGTGAAATAATAGAATCTTGACCATCCATTATGATTGAAAGTTAAGACTCTCACATTTTCATGTGCATAAGTATGTAAGCACAGAAAGCTCTTCCATATTAAGCAGATATCTCAATGTTTTCCTAACAACTGCTACGAAAGAATGAATGATAAACACCATCAAATGTAGAAAGTTTTGCATAAAAATGTAAAATGATTTTTGAGCTCTATGATCAAAATTAATTTCCTTATCAGCATATTCCTTACTTTTATGAAGAGTTTTAAACTCAGATCGGTACTATGTTAAGGAAAACCCAACTTTGGGAAACCTAAAAGTAAAAACAAACAATATATTAGAGTTCATACCTGATCATTTCAGAACACAGAATTTGAACTGAAACTGAATTTGGTTTGGTCAATATGAGCACTGTCTGCGGGCATGATTGCCACTTCAGAGAGATCTGAAATAAATAAACTTCTCAATTAGACAATATACAAATATAGCCATTGAAAATTTAGAATTAGCATGAGAAGAAAGTTTAGAAAAAAGGAGACTAGCTTATTGATAACAAGAGTAATAAAATCAAATCGCCCACAACAAGAAACACCTGCTTACTACTGCGCTCTGCAGTGGTTATATTTCCTCTTTCAAAAGAGACAATGTCATGTTTGTACTGATCACTTTGATCATCTTTGCAGAACCATGAAAGTTTAAATGAAGCCTGTCTCGAGAATAAAGAAATAAATTAAAACCAATTTGCTTAGCTTAAGCAGGAATAAATCGAAGCTTATGAATTGCAAATTTAGAAGGAGACAATAAGAATATGATTTGGAAGTAAAAATGTAAGAAGATGCCTTAGCACAGCCTTTTAAGTTTAGATATATGGAATAAATAATACAAAATGATGTAGAAATTAATGAGGATGTCACACGCAAGATACTTGCAGGATGCATAAAATAGAGAAAAAGGCACCAAAGGTTATTGTGATCACAAGGTCCCAACCAAACTCAATGGCAAGCTTTTGTATTGCTATAGGTCTGACTATTTTATATGATAGTGAGTGTCGGATTTTAAAGGGATAAACTAAGAGAAAGGTGAAAGTAGCATAAATGAGAATATTAAGATGAATGTGTGACCACACAAGAGAGGTCAGGTTACTGAATGGTTATATACAGAAAATAATGGTGTGGCCACTCATTGAGAAAGAGATGATAGAAAATTGATTAAGTTGGATAGAAAATCGATTAAGTTGGTTTGGACATGTACACAATTGGCCATGAGAGGCACTGGCGAGAAGAGTAGATGGCACAATTTTTAGTCCTGTAAAAAGGAGGAGATGGAGAGGAGCTTGGAATAAATCGTAAAGGGAGATCTAATGGTAAATAATATTCTTGAAGCTTTGATTTTTAGAAAAGCAGAATGATGTTGTGTGATTTATATGTAGCGAATCTCAGTCAGAGATAAGGCTTTGTTGTTGTTTAGTTAGGGTTGTGTTTGTAATGCTAAGATTATCTGACACAACCAAAATAGCAAATTACAGCAAGGATATGAACTAGTTACTGGTAGGATAAATTTGTAAAACATGTGGTGATGGTACTTGCCCAATGTCATGGAAAAAGATGAACAAAAAATTTAGTACTAATTTCCATAATTTTGTACCAGTATTAACATTCCTAGTTAGTAGTTACCCCAGTTGTCATTTGAATGTAATGGCATTAGGCTCAATCGACAGCTTGTGCTGTTCTGAAGAGTCATAATCTGTTCAGCCTTATGGATGTTTGAACATGAGAAACATAAAAAAAAAAAAAAAAAGAAAAAAAAAAAATATGAAAAGACAAAAAAATTACAAAAAAAAAAATATACAAAAGAAGCACAA
>Ga0123342_1004552_pt1 | contig 21012 bp, 3 predicted proteins | sample Turbeawhitnodule_FD_89960 | JGI IMG/M metagenome (GOLD analysis project Ga0123342, IMG submission 89960) | Root nodule microbial communities of legume samples collected from Mexico - Turtle bean Mexico white nodule | ecosystem: Host-associated > Plants > Roots > Nodule | place: Mexico: Nepantla...
ATGTTGGGATTTGAAGAAGATTGTATAATTTGAGAAATTGATCATGTAACTTGGTTTTCTCTTTTGATTTAATTGCATATATTATAAAATTCTATTTTCACTAGCTTACCCTTGCTTTTCTTGTTGTGTTTGAACTGCGATGACTGTACTACGCAAATGATCTTACAGGTGTCTGAGGATCAGAAGAGTTTTAAGGTGTTGATTTTGAAACTTATATTGTAAATATTTTTATTTCTATAAATCCTAATCATGTATTAGGGATGTTTTGAAAAACTCCAAGTTTGTATAGAAACTGGTAGAACTTTTATTGTAATAGTTACATGTAAATTATGGGGTGTTACAATTAACACATGCGATAAATAAAATCTAAAAATATAAATATATTTAAATGTGAGAAGTTTATTATAAGTCTCACAAATGAAAGATTAGATAATGATAAGATAAAATTATTAATGTTAAAATAGTTAAACTGTTTTTTTCTTTATTCAATTTTTTTTTAATATTTGTAGTAAGAAAAATATTGAAATAAGCTTATATCAATATTTTTTTTCAAATTAAAAATAATTTATTATAATAGTTTTCTTATTACAAATATTAAATTTATAAAAATTAAATTAGAAACAAAAACTAATTTTGTGTGAAAGTATTAAATTAGAAATAAAAATCAATTTTGTGTGAAAGTATAAAAATAAAATATATTAAAAATATAGAAATTAGCCGATATATCAGGGAATTAGTTTTTTATTTTTGAGAGGATATAAAAAATTTAAAGATATATTAGTAGATAAAATCTAGTTGCTTAATTATACTGTTAGTTTTTATTATTTTAACATAATATCATATTGAAATAACTAACATAAAAAGATTAAAGATATATTAATTGATAATATTTTGTTACTCAATTCTATTATGATAGTTTTAATTCTTTGCATATAAATTCATAACTAACACATGAAAAATATATACTTGTTATTTAGATAGCTTATAATATTATTCTGAAGATAAAAGATAAGTAGGAGGAAATCATCCAAAAAAAACTCTTTTTATATACTTGTTATTTAAATATGTTATAATATTATTTTGATGATAAAAGATAAGTAGTAGGAGATGAGCCAAAAAACTCTACATAAAGATGATGACCCGTAAAAGTAAGATAACTCTTATTCTATTAATACTTACTACACTCGTATATTTTATGTTCTGACTGACTTGAGCGAGTATTCCTTACCACTCATACTCTATCAATACTTATTACACTCGTATATTTTATGTTCTCACTAACTTGAACATCAGATTATTCTCTACAGGTGGAACCCTCTCATTCCTTGATGACTTCCAAACACCAAGAGTTGTTGTTACAGAGAGATCGCTCACCACCTCCAATCATTCTGACTTAGTTCAGTGAGAACATTTGACATCCACCGTGAGACAAGTAAAATTGGTCCTACTCCCTTGTATCTACTATACATTGATTTGAGACTTTTTGGAGATAAAATGGTAAAGATGTGAAAGGAAAGAGAGTGGAGGGCCTCGCAACAGAGTTTAAGTTAGGCCACACTTCTTGCTAAGGTGAAAGGCAAAGGAAGGGTTGTTTGCAAAACTTGCAGGGTTGTTTCTTTCCTTTTGCAGGTACATGGCAAGTGAGAGAAAGCTTTGGTGCAGATTGCTTTTATGGTGTGGAGCTCCTCTGTTTGTGGTTGGCAAAGATGTTGGGAATCTGCTATGCATCCCTTTAGGCGTTTAAGTTGTTTATTTGGCTCTTTTTGCTAACTTTGTGGGTGCTGAGTGTAATTTTCTTTCTGGTTACAATTATGGCCAAGTGAAGTGAGTTGGGGCACATGCTTTGCTACACCTGTGCTAGTTTTTAACTCAGTACATAGCAATTGGATGCATAGATCATGGGTAGGTGCAGGGAAAGTATAGTGGTGCAGTGCAACTTGATTAGGAATAATATGGGTGGTTGAAGTATTTTTTTTGTGTCTGAGGTGAAGTATTATAGCGAAGGCAACATTAAGAGACAATAGCATAGGTCATTTTTGGTTTTGATTGGTATTACTTGAAATTGCCTTGTTTTCTAAGATATGTAATTTTGGAAGTACCTCTAACACTGCAAAGAAATATATTTAACTATTACAATATAAGTTCTACCGATTTTATATAAATTTAGAGTTTTTCAAAATATTCATATTACAAGATTATGACTTATAAAAATACAAATACTTACAATATAAAATTTAACATATTCTAAAACCTTCAGAACCTCCTACACCTGTATGATCATCTGCTTGCTTGTGTACATAGTACAATTATCGCAGTTCACAACACAACAAAAAATACAAGAATAATTTAGTGAAAATAAAATTTTATAATATACACAATTAAACCAAAAGAGAAAGTCAAATTACTTGATCAATTTCTCAATTATTCAATATTCTTCAATTCTCAACATAAAACAATCACATAGATCTCACATGGATCTACACATCCAGGATATTCAACAAACATAATAACAACTGACGCATTCCGGAAGACCCGTATTAAGTAAGTCCTATCAGAGACTAACACCTGATCCAAAGACTATTAGCGAATCCAAGAGAAATGATCAAGGTAAGTTCAATACAACATAAGTCGTGCATCTCATATATGTCACAGTGTGCATGAACTCTCCTATCAGCTTCTCATCACCTGATATCTTAGTCTATGAGACTTAGATCATCAGCGAAACTCGGAGATTTTTGTTACCACATAGACATCAATACTTAATACACAAACAAACATTAGTCCATACATTATCCAAAATGTATGGATACAATTCCATACCATTTTCATCATACAACATCATTCAAAATGTGATCAACAACATTCAAAAGTCTATTTAACATAAAAAAATACTTAAATACTAAACCATCAAAATCTAATATTTCTACAAATTTAAATAATATATAAACAAACAACACAATATATAAACACACAACATCCCTGCAAGATAAATTGAATATTGGAATAACGTCCCCTCCACATCCAGAACTTCTAGTCTAGTGTGCTATTAAAAATTAAATTTAGTTTCTCTTACCTTAATTGCTTGTTTTCCAAGCAATTTCTACAATGTTATCCTCTTAGTTTGGATAAGCTTCAAGATTTAAGGGTCTAATGCAAGTTATTCAAACATGACAAAAATTTCAGTATATAGTAGAATAAGTTGAGATGATTACTCTTCTCAACTGACCTCACCAAGATTGATGACTAAATCCTTAAGAAAAACAAAGAATCAAGAATCTTTAGAGCAAAAATGAACTTATTCTGTTTAAAAATTTGATTGTGTAGAAATGTTAGTTAATTTCTCAACTACAACGTGATCAAATCAAATTTTAAAATAAATGAAGATTGAGAGAGAAAATTAAAGAGAAGAGAGAAAAGAAAAGTTGGAAGAGATAAAAAGAGAGAAAAAAAAAAAAGGAAATGGCAGCGTGACGTGGTGTGCACGTTTAATTTTTAACGCTGTTACAGCATGCATAGTTTTCTTTCTTTCTATTTTTAACTCTTATGCAGTAAGTCTTTTTGAGGTGAAATTGGAAGGTTTTTAGACTTTTTTTTCTGTATGAATTTAGAACATCTTTTGAATATTCTGTTTTAACTTAATTCATTCCTAATAAAAAAAATGTGATTGAAACATTAAAAATGATAATATTTAATTGAAAGGCTAATAAAGATTAAGAGATTTTCCAAAGTAATATATTATACTACTTCTATCCCTATATATAGACGTAATGTATTTTTTTTTTAATTTAATCCTTTTTATAAAACTGTTGTCCAAGTTATCGCTTTGATTAGTTATATTTGTCATCAAAATATCCTTAATAATTGGAAAGGATGACCAACATTAATTAATGAGTGAAAGGCAATTAAGTGAAGTGAAGTGACTGGGACAAGAAGTATCAATTATTTGAAGGGTATTTTTGTCCAAACAATATAAATTTCTAACAAATTCAATAATTAATTAAATTAACCGCCTTATAAATAAATATAAATTAGTAAAAAATCGTCTTATATATTTAGGAAAAAATTATTATTTATAATGCAAAAAATCAAGGTTTTATTATCTATACTGTATTTGTTCTTAAAAAATGTAATAGTATTTTTAATTTTTAATTTTTAATTTATGGTATAATTTGAACTATGTTATTCCATATTCCATATTATTTATTTTAACCGGTATTTTTTGCTTGTAATAAATTTTATCATACATAAATATTTCAAATATACAAATTATACTATAGTTATATTTTAGATCTACAATATACTCCACACTATTTAGTCTGCAATGGCAAGTTCTCTAGCTTAATACTTGTAAAAATTATTTTTATAAGAATCACACACACAAAAAAAAAAAACTAATATAACAAAATTATAGCTTAGACAAAAGTTAGAATGAGATAAGTATTTATTTATTACTCATTGTTGTTGAGAACATGCATGACATTTTTAGCATTGTTGCAGTTGTTTAATAATGTTTATTTAAAGCTATAATGTGTTGTTTATCAACTGCCTTAAACAAAGTGTGGTTCAATTTCTATGTTGATGTCTAGGTAAGTAGAGTTGCACTGGACGACCGTTTCTTGGTTGCACTGGTCTAGCACTCATAAATGTTTCCTACAACATCAATAAGAAAAATGCATTAATATTATAACTCATTCAATCTTTTCCATTAGGTATCATTTTTCTTTTCAAATTTTGAATAAAGAAAAACGAATCCATGTGAGTGTTATACTGTAGCTGTTATTACTCTAAATTTTTTAATCCAAACTTTAATCATAAATTAGCCATTTAGCTAGATATAGGTAAGAAGTGATAAAGCAATAATTTAAATAAAGTGAACAAGTATGTTGGCAAAAAATGTTAAAAGATTTTTTCATACAGAGAAATAGAGAATATTTTACATCAATACACCATGATTAAACTCATATGAAAGATTAAAACATTATATACGAACTTTAACAAAATAGATTTGCTATTTTTTTACATATTGTGTTTTTTATTTAATGTAAAATACCTTTTTTTTAATTAAAGAATCTTACTTTTGTCATCGTTTACACTCATCATTATAAGAAATTTCAAATTTACTTATAAATTATTATATACAGATGTAGATTCATAAGTTAATTTCTAATTAACATTATATACATATAATTATCACAAATACAAATTTATAGAACATTTAGCATTATTTAGAATTATTATCTATAGATTAATAATAATAATAATAATAAATAATAATAATAAATAATAATATCAATAATAATAATAATCTTAATGTTAGTAATAATAATTATAATAATAATATTATTATTAATATAATTTTTAAATTTATTTAATACAGTGGTTAGAGGTCCTATGTCCACTCATAGAATTTAAGTTTGTTTCCATGGATAGTTTTTACCTAAATGAATTATTGACTTCAATACCAGTTCTTTACCTAAAAATTATTGACTTCAATACCAGTTCTTTACCTAAAAATTATTGACTTCAATACCAGTTCTTTACCTAAAAATTATTGACTTCAATACACTCATTAAATTCTGTAAGAAAAGACATTAAAAATACTTTAACTCTTATGATCTATGAGCAAATTCATCTAAAAAATAAAAATATCATTTTCTAACTCAACTTTAAAATAACATTAATGATAATATTTTTTATTTTATATATTAATTTGATCGTACTTTTTTAACTGAGGTGACACTCCAACTTATAATTGACTCTAAACACTTTCCTTTAAAAAATTAGAAATGTATATTAAAAGCTACAATTTTAATTGTTACAATAATGTGATTTATGCATTGTTTTGTGTGATGATATGAAGGAGAAATGTTTAATAGGCATGATAAATAACTTACATCACCAGCTCCATCAACTGCTGCTCGAATCAACCTGTTTTGCGTCCTTGAGACTCTTTTATCCTGAATCCAATATTTGAAGAGTTATTGTTATTTTTTTAATATTTTTCTCGTATCTATATTTTTTTACGTTTATTTATTTTCCTTTTCCACATATGCACTTAAAAAAAAGTGTACGTTCAACATTTTCTTTTTTCATAGTTTTCTTCATAGGTAAAATATGAAAATAAAAAATTATTTTGGGAATAATGTATGTTCAAGGTCTATTGTGATAAAAACACATACATTATTTAATTCTGCAATTTCATAATATATTATTGGTTTAAGGTTTAAGTTAGGGATGAAAATGCAGGATTATCTTATATTTAATTTGTAAAAAGCAGATAGGGTTGGTTTCTCCTGCATAAAGTATTTTAATGATTTTACTCGTATAAAAATTGGATCGCGGACATGTTATTAGTCCGTATATGATTTTTTTTAAAATTAATAAAAAATAAGTTTTTAAATATAATTTTAGAATAAATTTAATTATTATTTTTATTTAGATGTATTAGGTAAATAATTTGACAATATTATTATCACAATATATGCATAATAAGATGTGAGTACAAATTTTGAAATGTGAAATATGAGATTCCATGAAGAAAATATGGGAGTGTAAAAAAAAAATTCTAATTTTTAAGTTATATAGATCAGTTCGTCCCGTCTCAAACTAGGTCCGCACACATTGTGGATTGTACGTAAGTAGATCAACATATTAAAAAGACAATATGTCTCACATTTTTCTCAACAGACCATGAATTGGTTCATCCCACTTTGTGATTTGTGATCTCTAGTTTAAGTTATGAAAGTAAATTTTACTGAATTATAAGTAAACTACTATTAAATTTTTAATATGGTATTGTGTGAAATTAAAACTTCATATTTCTAATGGTTGTCCCAGTAAAATTAATGGATAATAAAAGAACTCACCTCTTTAATGAAAACAGTCCAAAGAACATTTTCACTGCAAGGAGGAACTGTAAGAGAACCATTATATCTAAAATACTTGTTTCCTGTGATCCCTGCTACATCCTCTGGATCAACAATACCTAGTTGTGTTACTCTCGTCTGATTTTCAGCCATCAACTTTAAATCATCTTCTATCTGTAAATCAAACAAAAGAGTGAACACTTTATCTTCACAGCAATAAATTTATTATAGAATTTGTCAAGTCCTACTATAACACTTTCATAATGTTTCACCTGATTAAGCTTTTACTATTTTTATTATTATAATGATTTTTGAATAACCATTGTGTATGATACGATAATATTTTTCCAAACACATGCATGCTGACAAAGTAACATCTGTGAATCATATATTATCATAAACAGATACCAGAAGAACAAAAATCTCCTGTGTTTACCGTTGATATGAACTCATCCCCTCGAATCCCAAACTTATATAGAATCCCAGTCACTGCAAGTCTTGCATCTGAACTTCTATGCACCAAGTGTAACTCTAGATCATACCTACAATTTTGAGAAATATATGAAAATTTTAAATATTTAATAAACTAACTCAATTTTATAGAATCAACTTATTAAAGTTTATATTTATTTATATATTATAATATTTTTATTTTTAGATGTGATGTGATTAATGTAATAAATGAAAAAAAGAAAGCACCTTATGCCACTGATTGTGTGTTCAGAGGGAGAGTGCCAATGACCTTGCAGTAGATAGTATTGAGTTCCGTTAATTATAATATGCCCTGCATTCTCAGTCCAGTTCACCTATTTTACAAATAAACAAAATGAAAGGCTTACTAATTAATCAAATAAATAATGGTTATGAATTATGGTAAGTATACTCTTAAGTTTTTTTTTTAAAATAACTTTTAATTTAATTTAATTTTATAAAATTTATATTCATTTATATAATATAAAATATCATAATATTTAACTACCATAACGTCATGCCCTGAAGTGAGAAGAGTGGCGTTTGCAGGTTGATAGTTCCTTTGAATCCCAGAACTGTAGGTCACATTCGCCCTAGAAATTCTGAGGTCAATAGGAGATTGTGTCCTTCCATCTCTACACAATGGCCATGTATTTCCCCAGTTTGGGGGTCCATTTGGGCTTGAAGGATCATAGTTAAACTCCTCTGCATTTGTGAAAATAAAATATTTCAACTCTATTTTCTACACAACTGAATTAATAATTAATCAAAAGTTTAAAATATTATTATTCAAATAAAAATCAGTCAAACTTTCAATTTTTTTCACTAAAATATTTTCAAAATAATAGGTTATGCTTGCGAAATAAAGCTCATATTTAACATATTTCTCACCAGACGTTGCTGGGCGGAAGAGTAAAACAATGAGAATGAATAAACTTTGGATAGCCATTTTTCCGTAACTAACTGTATTGTATGGAGTGTGAGGTGTGAGGAATACTGGATCGTGTTCCTTTTATAGGTAAATTCTGGGAAAATCTAATTAAATGAAAACATTGGATATGATCATGTTCTTTATTTTATTTAGTTGACTTCTAAAACTTGGAAGCAGCCTCCTACAATTAATGAGTTTTAACTATAGTATTTATTTCAATTAAATATTAATTTAAAGATGTGAAATATACTATTATCTATGAAGCATAGACATGAGTACAACATGCAGACATTCACACCAGATACAATTAAATTAAAAATTATAGATTGGAGACAGGAATATTTATATATTTAAATATACTAATATATTTTGTAATCTCAAAATATTAAGAGATCATATGGTGTTTATAACTGTCACAATATACGTCTGTAGCGGTACTGCGTACCGCCAAAATTCTTGCCGCCACAAAGTTTAATGTGGCGGTTAATTGAGAACTGTTGTAGCATACGCCATATATTGCATTGTATAAAGTGGCGGTTTTAAACGTATAATTTACGTCAGTTATAAATGTTGAGAAGAATTAGGGTGGAGCTAGGTTGGAGCTACGTTGAGAGTCCTAAAGACTCTCGTTATGAACTCATTAAAAGGAAAAGTAATATGAAGGTCGATAAAAAGACAAGTATAAACATAAATAAAATCTTGATCTAACCCCTCCCGGTCGTGACAAACACTTTCAAAAGGACTACAACTATCGGCTGAAACCACATCCAACGGTGAGTTAGGATTTAAAATGGTTACTCTTGACACAAACTCATCAATCGAGGACGAACCTGATATTGAGTGATATGATCAATGACACGATGATCTACCTAATCATAATTAGCATGATGAGGCGGTCAACTAGCAAGGTCAGTCGTCCCACTTGGACCAACCAACCTTTCTGGGACATTACTCGGTATGACCAAGACTCTCCCAGAAGATTTAAAAGAAGGTGAAGAGGACAAAGACACTGAAGAAGACAGCACTAACCTTTTGAACATAGTGGAAAACACCTTGTCATAGTTCGACACTCAAAATATCACTTAGTATTCGAAATTGGAGAGAATAAGCAAAGGATAACATTTTGAAATGAACCACTATTTATAGAGGTTCAACCACGAGAACGTGAAACATCATGTCCCTTTGAACCATTAGATCTATTCAAATTTAACGGGTCTAACAATTTACACTCGAAACAACACGACCAGTAGAATCGTTATATCTATTTAGATTGGGCATTTAGGTTAAACTTTAGAGAAACATTACGAAACACGTCCCAACAATGCCGAATTTGGAGTAATGAACGCTCAGTATTGTCCCTTCTAACCTCAAAACACTAAATGGTCACATCTAGACTATTCTAAAAGAATTTCCCTCGAGCATGGAGGGTTAGTGTATCGGTCGAGGCTGGACTAACCGATAACACCCGGTATCAGCTCCCGCTCGACTTGACAGAGTAAATACACCAAGATAAAATAAGAAAATACACGACAAATAAGATAATTCCATTTAAGTTATGATACACATTAAATACGACCATCAATAAAAGCCATTACAAACCCTACAAATAAGTATGTTATATTAGAGTAAGATACATTTTTATTACTAAATTAGCCACATTTGAATACCAAATACTCAATTGATCGAATAACCTTTTACAGGTGCACACTTCCGACTAAGAGCTAAAACCCAAACACAAGAAAAAAAGAAAAACATGATAAAACAAATTATTTAGTAAGCCAAATAGAAGGTAGTGTCTAGGTCTATACAATAACCTGTAAATAAAAGACATAATAGCTTACAGTTATTTAAAAAAAAAAAGATCACACATATATATATATATATATATATTATTTTATATTTATTAAATATTTCAATAAATAATTTTACCAAAATATAAACTAATTTAACCATTTTTTAACTATTAATAAACTTCATAGTTAAATTTTAATGTTTCAAATACTTTTTCAATTTTACTTATGCAATCAAAGCCTTAAAACAAGTGAATATATGTTGATGGTTAAAACAAAAACACCCAGCATTGCATAATTAAATAAGTTACGGAAGACTATTTGTTTTGGCAAATTTACCAGGAAATTGCTGAGAAAATACTCTTTAATAGTTGTTTTGTAAAGTAAATAGCTAAATAAATAGACATTTCTGAACACTTTTTGTTCTAATTTTTTTTAATAGAGTGTTTCTTTTAATTCTACTTAAAATTACAGTATACGAGTGACATCTATTGATATGATTCTAAATAATACAACAATGAAAATCCAAATATTATAGACAATGCAGAAAACTGTTAAATGTTTAAATATGTTTTTAATTTCTCAAATTTATATAATTATTTTTTATATTTTAAAAAAAAGAATCGGCAAAAACTAGTTCTTAAAAAATATATTATTTTTAATATTGAAAAAAACATAGATATGAATCCTTTCAAAAATATAATTATTTTGTAATCCTTAGAAAAATATACTCTTTTTTTTCTTAAGAGAGTTTAGTCCATAGTAACTATAAGAAAAAATAGTTTTAATGAATATTTATTTTTACATTATCTTGGGTTAAAATCTCTATTAAGTCATTTATACATGAAAGCAATTTCCCCCACTAAACTATACCTGGTGAACTTATTTTTCGAAGTTTTTTTAAACATCAGGAAAAGTCTTTCAGGACCGCTGTTAAATATAATGAGTTTAAGAACGTTCGTAAAATATTATAGGCTTCAAAACCTCTGTAAATTACCATGAGTTTCAAAATTCCATAAAATGACTTGCCGTTTTGAATAACCTTCAACCCTATTTTCCACCATCTTTAACAATTCTTCTAACTTCTCTCTTTCATCGTAAACACATTGCTCTCTGACACAGGTTCAATGGCCGCCGAAGACAGTCCTAACACGGAATCACAATTCAGCCACATTAATGTTTATTATATCTAAGGAGAATAAACACTAAATAAGATATTATATTCTTCTTCCCCCAATATTGTTTTTTCTATCAGATGTGGGCTTTAAAGCTATGTGTATTCTTGGCTAAAGATTGCAAGAGCATATTGCGAGAAGGTTACTCAAAGTTAAAAAAACCTCTATTATTTTGTTAAGATTTTAGAATAAACCTTTGGAATTTAAAGAAGGTAAAAAAAAACTTTGTTAGTTTGCTAAATTTTAGAATAAACCTTTAGAATTAAACGAAAGTTAAAAAAACATATATTATTTGGCTAAAGTTTTAAAATAAACTTTTAAAATTTAATAAAAATTAAAAAACTCTCCATTATTTTACTAGGTTTTCGAATTACCTTTGTAACTTTAAAAAAATTAAAAAAATCTTCATTAATTAAATCAATTCCTAAAGTTATATTAATATTTATTAAATAACCTACATTAAATTTTTTTTAGCTCGGTGATAATGTGCTTGCTTATGGAATATTTGTTAAGTCTACAATTTATTTTATTTTATGTTAAATAAATATTTTCTTATTTGTTTTATTTTAACGCATCATCATCCCTTTTTTTTTATCACCATCTTTTTGGCTGTGCATCCCCACAAATATATTTTCACCGCCAACATAAAATTAAATTTATATGAATATACATTTTCGATCATTTCTTCTAGTTACCTCAATAAATAATTTAAAAAAAATACATTAATCTATACCTATATATAAAGGGATTCTCCTCTTAACTGTTCTTATTTTTTTTTTCTATTTTATCCTTATATTAATATTTAAATATTTAATTTTATTATTATATTATGGTCATTGTGTCATTTCTTATTCTCCTCTTAACTGCTCTTAATTTTTTTTTCATTTTATCTTTACTTAATAATTTATTGTATTAATTTATTTTGGTTATTTGGACATTTTATAATTTTAAAAATTAATAAAATAATTTTTTAATTTTAAAATTTATTTTATTTGTTATTATTTAACTGCAGAGTGGAGAGAGTGGAGAGATTGATTAGTTACTTTTCTGTTTTAAAGATCTTCTTCTCTATTAAATAAAAAAATTAAAGATATTTGTAATATTTTGTGGACCACTTTAGCAGGAGAGTGGAGATTTGATACGTTACTTCTCTGATTTAAACTGATATTCTTTTTTTATTAAAATTTTAGAATTTTAAAATTGATTTAAGAAACAGATTTTATGATTCTCCACTACACATAACCCACTATCCTACTTCCCACTTTCTCTCTCCATTACACATAACACATTCTTTTTTTTTACCATACTTCTCACTTTTTTTTCTCTTTCCTCTTTTCACTTTCATGTAAAATCATACTTTCATTTCTTTGATTAATCTATCTGAAACCCTAATTTGACATTTGTTTCATGAAATTGTAATTGAAGTTTGTGACTAGAGGGAACGAAAAGACTCAAAAGTTGTGCACTTCATCACAACAATAAGTAATTCTCTTTATATGCATTTCAATTTGTAAAACACTAATTTGTCTTCTGAAATTGTGATTGAAACATGTGACTAGAGGGATAAGAAGGACTCAACAAGAGAAGACAGAGGTACATGATGAAAGTCATCATAAGACCCTTTTTGGTAACAATTTTATGGATTTAAATGAAATCATACAGAGCATTAACTAAACTATATTCTGATTTCCTCATATTTTACGGAAAAGTTACTTCCAATTTGATTTTTAAGTTTTTTGTCATCATCATTTCTTTATCTTTGCTCTTCCTCTATATTTTCTTCTTTTAGGTTTTTGATTTTTGAAATCATCTTAACTTTTCATAAAGTTATGATTTTAGAGACCACCTTCAAAATAGGTTCTCTCACCAGAGAGCATTATGTAGAGAAAGCATTATGTAGGGAAGGTATGTCATCGTGTTCTTAAATCTATGTTTTACATGTTATACTAATATTTTGTTTGTTTTTTATTTGTTAATTGTATAGAGTTAATATTCATAGCAAAATAGAGGAATCAGAGAAGGATTGTCGCGCTCACTCCCCCAATCGTAAGGTTCTAACACGAAGGAACATTAGATTTGAGTGCGAAAGATGGGAACAATTTAAACGAGTCTCTATACTCTTTAACTTCTCATTTTAATGTTATTAAGAGACATTGTTTTTGAAGAATAAAAAAATACTAAAGAAAGAGAAATAAAAAATGCGAATACACACTACTTTTAACTGTATACTCTTTAACTTCTCATTTTAATGTTATTAAGAGAAATTATTTTTGAAAAATAAAAAAATACTAAAGAAATAGAAATAAAAAATGCGGATACACAAACATGTCAGTGCCTGTGTTCCGCTAGTTTTAATAATGTAATTTAATATTGTTTTCAACTACTAACAAATTATTTAACTTTAATTTTCAACCATTTGTGAATAAGATGCTTTCAAACTTTATCGTGGACCAACACACCGCATACATAGTAAGTTTTAAATTTTTCATAATTTTATCAATATTAAGTGATTTCCTGTTTTTTGTGTACACTAATTTTTTTCAATTTTATTTTTATTTAATATATCTCATTTGTATTGTATTTTGTCATTTCATATGAATTATTTAAAAAATAAATTTTTTTTTAACTTTTTAAATTAATATTAATATGCAGTTTTATATGACTCTCCCACTTTTCTCTTAGTTCCTTATTTTAAGGCAACAAAGAGAATATTCTTTCACAAATTTCTACATCAAATCTCACATATAAAATAAAATAACTTTCACTTTCAATCCTATTTTACACAATTTTTTGTTTTTCAATTTTAACTCATTCAAAATAATTTTTTTTATATATGTTACATTAATATAGATACTGTAGAACTAACAATAAAACACTTCAGAGAATATAAAGGGTTACTAGTTATGCCAACCCATGTTTAATCTTTCAGAAAAGGTATATGCCAACCAATGACTTTTTGAAACGATATAACTTTTCTCCCTTTTCTTTGTCCTTATTCCTTATTTGTTTATATTTTGAAACAAAGGGTTTACCTATTCAGAGATTTGGTCCACAAGACATTAAAATGGTGGAAGAAGAAAATAGGAAACTCGTATCCTTTGTACACAAAAGATTTTATTAGAAAACTATTCCTTAATGTACCAAGTGAAGACTCTCTATTAAAAGTTGTTTAAGTAGATCAATATAAATATTTTAAAAAATTAAATATATTTTTCACATAGAAAATTGAATTTTGTCCAACCTTACTTACTATTACTTATAGTAAACTAGAATGAGTAATTGTTGTTTCTTACATAATAAATAAAAAAAAAACTTATATTATATTATAATATTATAACATTTACATTATTAACGAGTTAATATAAAAATTTTAATATTTTAGTTTATACTGAAACAAATTTGTTTGTTATAAAAAAAACAATTCTTTATTTCAAATAGTTTTTTTACTAGACGAAAATCAATTTCTCTTAAAAGAATATTAATGAAAAAATATCTAATAATCAGTATTTAAAATTTAAAATAAGTAGTATGATGAATTGCTGAATCTGCAAGGCATTGTTAATATTGGGAGACAGAGAACACCTTTGTCTTGACGAAATTGGGTAGCTAGTAATTAAGTAACCCCAAGCTAGTAAAAAAGAATTCCAATTTGGCAACTAACTAGTGTTAACTCCAATTGGATTCATTGAACCAAATTTTATCATTTGAGGAGTATTTGGACATTGACTGCATAATTCTCGCAATTATGAATTATTCAATGTGGGTTAAAGTTCAATAATGACGGTGAACCTTTTTTTTTATATATTTTTATTCATACAATCTTTTTCTTTATTTTACTTTTATTTGTATTTAATTTTCATGTTTCATTTTCGTCTATCACTTTCATGTATAAAGAGATTTTTCAAGTTTGTTTCAATAATGTGTCTTGTGCAACTTCAATTTTGACATCGAAGACACGTCTCTTGTTTTAACCTTTGGAGTCATGCACATTAAGTTTTCTCGCTCTTTTATATTTTTATTTGTTAATATTGTTAGTTGTATTTTGTTCCACTTATTTTGATTTAAACTCCTTTCTTCCTTTTTGATCAACTCTCTATGAATTTATGAGAGCATATTATATATTATTTCCTTCTTTTCCATCAACTTTTCTTGATTTCCCTGTAATCACAATATATATTCTTCTTTTTTCTATAAGAATTCTCACCTATAATATTGTTTAAGAATTTTGTAGAAAGTTAATCTTATGATTTTGTTTTACGTAAGTTATCCTCCCTTTATTTTTATTTTCATTTTCCCTCATTCTTTATTTCAGATACATGTAATATTAGGGTTTAGACTTACAGAGAAATAAGAGTCTCTAACTATATTTTGGGTGTTGATGACTATGTTTAACTTTTTGAAGTGATCTAAAAGTTCCTATGATGTTAGTTTCTTATAAAGAAAAAACTTAAAAGTAAGGAATGTTAACTTAAAGTAAGGAATGTTAACTTTATTTTAAATTCTAATTTATGTTTTACACAATAACTTGTGATAGCTTTAATTTTTTGACCTTAAATGTGATAATATCAGAAGTTAAAGTTAAATGACATTGTGATCAATTAATTAAATAAGAGGAATTATGATGTTATACTGTGTTGAAAACGAGTAAATAAGTATTTAATAAACTTTAAATTTAAGTATTGTCTTGGAATGTGATAATTATAACAATGTGTTTGGAGGTGATTTTTTTTTTAATATTTCATTGGAAATACTGATACTCATTTAGTGTATGATAAATTATTTGGAAAATAACTGTATAGTTATTAGTAGTTGATGAATGTACCTATGTTTGGAAAATGATTGTGAAACATATTGTATAATATTGTGGGAGGTGATTAGTTAGGTGGTGAAATTTGACTATAGTATGAATATTGAGTCATAAATCTATTAAGGAAATAAAATAATTTAGTTTTATTAATGGTTTAAAGAATATAGATAACAATATGGAGGTTGAACACCAAGGACAAAGATGGAGATTGAAGAAACAAGAGGAGTAAAAGTGACATTTTCTTAAGAAAGGGGGCTAGGAGGTAAATATGAGCTACAAAGAAGAAAATTCCTTTTAATTCAAGTGGGTTGTAGTGGGATGAAGGCCTAGACAACCCATTAATACTGTCACACTCTTTCTTCCTGCACTTTCATAAGTTTTTCTGTCACTCAATATGAAAATATCTTTTTATCATTTTTCTGTCACCTCCATAAAGTAACTTTCAGATTATGTAATCTGGACACGCATTTGAAAAAAGACTTCCAAATTATGTAATCTACAAGTTAAAAAAAACTTTCGAATTATATAATCCGAAAACTAATCATGCATATGAAAAAAAATTTTTAAATTATGTAATCCAGAAACTAATTATGAATTTGAAAAAAGACTTCTGAATTAAAGGGTGTTTTTGAAAATATGAAAATTTATAGAAGTGAGAGAAGAATATATGTACGTGATTTTTTCACAGAATCATTACTTGTCGATATATTCTAATATTATTATTTTTAAAAATATGTCTGTTCATACCTATACATTTAACTTAAGAGACTAAATAGACTAACTAAAAGTAACTGATTTCTATTAAAAGACTTAACGATATATTTTTTTTATTATATTTGTTTAGACAAATTTCATTATAGGTATTTATAGGAATAAAAATAAGAAAAAATGGAAATTAGTATTTTCATAAGCTGAAATTAATTTAATAAACTACTTTATAAAAAAAATTATCGTATCATTTCTGCTTAACTTTAACCTACAGAGAAGTATACTTATTTATTTGTTCTTATTTAGATGTGAATTTGGAAAACCCGTCCACAAATACTTTATTATATTTGAATACTTTTAATATTATGTTAGAGTGATTTTAACAGTGAAATTACAAATTTTTCATTGATCACTTTCTAAATTAAGAAAAACTTACGAAGCAGTGTTAAATAATTACACTTTTTATTCAATAAATATACCTTTTTTCATAATTCAATTGAGAGGTGATAATTTCTTTTGTTTAACTTGACCTCTTTTATGAGCTTTTCAATCTCCAATTTATTTTTATACTTTTATTTCTACCACGAAAAAATGATATTAAGAAAGATTGGGAATTAGAAACTTTATACAAGAAGAAAAATATTTAGCTTTTGTGTAATAACGTAAATATAAAGAAACAGAGAACACTTTTATGGTTTTTCTTTTTTTCTTCTTTTTCTCTCGATCTCTCCAACTCTCTTCCTTTACTCTTCATTACACACTCTATAAATCATCTATTTTAGAATTTGATAAGATCACGTTGTAGTTGATGAGTTAAGGAACATTTCTATCCGATTAAATTTTCAAATAGAGTAAGTTATTTTTGCCCTAAAGATCCTTTATTCTCTATTTTTTCTTAGGGTTTAATCATTAATATTGGTGGAGTCAATTGAGAAGAGTAATCCTCTCAATTTATTCTACTATATACTGAATTTTTGTTATGTTTGGATAACTTGCATTAGGTCCTTATATCTTGAAGTTTATCCAAACTGAGATGATAAAATTCTAGAGGTTGCTTGTAAAGCAAACAATTAAGATAAGGAAAGCTATTTTTTTTAATAACACCCTAGACTATAAGATCTGGATGTGGATAGGACATGGTTCCAATATTCAATTTATCTTATAAAAATGTTATTTGATAAAATTGTTTGATTTTATGTTGTGTGAACATGTATAAATATTAGATTTTGATAGTTTGGAAGTTAAATATTATGTTGATGTTGGAAAGATTCTTGAATGGTATGAATTTTAAAATGTTATGTGATTGGATGATATGTATTATATATGAATGATGAAAAATGTATGAAATTGGTATCATACATTTAGGATGATGTATGAGTTGTGGTTTGATGACATTAAGTATGAAAACCTATGTTTAACATAGATTCTTTATCTTCACTGATGATCTAAGTCATATAGACTAAGATATTAGGTGATGAAAAGCTGATGAGAGAGTTTATACACACCGGGTCCCGCTGTAGACAATTGGTATTGGATGTTTGAATTTATCCTTATCCTTAATGTATGGATTGAAATGAAATTCAGTAATTGTGATTGAAAATAGATCAATGTGTGTTTTATATGAATGATGTAATTGATATTGAAATTTTATATGACAACATTTAAAGAAATGTTTATAATTGATTATTTGATTGGTTCCTTTTTTTCATTAATTAAGTATGTTATGAAATTTCTTTTCATTAGCTTACCCTTATTTTTTTTGTTATGTTGTGAACTGCGATGACGGTAATAAGTACATAAACAAATGACCATATAGGTGTCGGAGAGTCTGAAGGGTTTTAGAATGTTGTTTTGAAACTTATATTTTAAATATTTGTATTTCTATAAGTTCGAATAATGTATTAAGAATATTTTGAAAAACTCTAAACTTATTATATAGAAATATGTAGAATTTATATTGTAATAATTAGATGTATTTTTAGATGTTACATTGTTACCTTTGACTAATAATAAGAAATTTTTAGAAAAAATTCAACTTTATAAAATTTTGATTTAGTATTAAAAATCACAAATTATAAAACATGAATAATGTATAATGAGTAAGAAATGATTTCAATGTGTGTGCGGTGGTTTTGTTTTTATGAGGTTTTCTTGAATCTTATTTCACGTTCTTTCGTGGAAAGAAATTGCGGAGTTTTGTTTGCTTTTTCTAAGGTTCATCCGCATTAGTTAGAGGCTAGAGTGAGGAAAAGTCAATTAAATGCAAATTGGTGGAAGTCCCTAGAAAACCTTAATTGAAATTTTTGTTTTTTTTCATAGAGTTCAAAGTTTAAGATAAAACTTTTTGGTGAAACCGGAAGATAATATCGAATTTGAGGTTATCTATCAAATTGTACAAACCAGATTCTAAATCTGGTAGACAACCTGAATCCGGTATATACAGATAGTGACAAGTATATGTTTGGAATTTTAAAAATAGAAAACGATAAAACTCTTGATGTAATGGATTTAAAAATAAATATATAATAAAAGGTAAGAATTAAATGATATGAAAAAGTATTAAAATAATAATATTACGAGTTGTAATGTGGTTGTATAAAAAATGTGAGTTGTCAATGTATCATTACCCTTTAAAATTACATCGACATGCATGAAAATTTAATGGAGGTGTAAGAAGGAGTTACCCCGTTTTGGAAAGCCTAGGCCCATTGGACTAGCCCAGTATTTTTTTATTTGACACTTGCTTTTTTGAATGCACCATCATAATTTATTTTTGAAAGTGTAGATCCTTTTGATTGTTCCAGCATTTTAACTATTCACGTTTACACCCATCGTTTCTTAAAATCTGGTTCCATTAGTTTGGCCCAATATTTTTGTTATTCGACACTCCCTTTTGTATATTTCTGCCATCAGCAATTTAAAAAATCTGAGCCCACACGTTTGATACAGTACTTCTGCGATAATTATAGTAAATATAAAATCCTAAAAATATACAAATTTTAAATTAAAAAAATATTAACCCTAATATTTTTTTACTATTAGAACTACGTAAACTTTGTTTTTATATTATGAATAAAAATAGGTAAAAGTAGATCAATCCTTGTCAGACCCCATAAAAAAAATTTCAAAAATCTTTTATTTATTTGTTTCTTTTAAAGAAAAATAAACAATTACATTTTGCATATTTAATTGAAGGTATTATCTTAGGAAGAATATTATAAGTGATAATATCTTTTCTACACGCTGTTTCTTTTGGTTCTATAAATTTTTATAATAAACTATGGTAATAATTTCTCTGTTTTTTTTGAAAATTATTTTTTAAGGTCCCGTCCTAATCCCAGTTACATTTCTCACTCTGACTACCACTAAGCGAGATGAAAAAACTTAACAAACCAAATCTTTAGTTGTAATTAAAAAGGAGAGTATTTTATAATACAAACCATTTCTCCTCATATATATATATATATATATATTTACTTTAAGTAACTAGATTCAAAACACTCAACTTATTGAATAATAGAACATTCAAATACAAAATCCAAATATTCCCAAATCAAAACCAAACCAAAAAAAAAAAAAAATTCAATTTCAATCACACATGTCATAAAACTCAACCATACACAAACACAATATATTCATAAAACTCAACGATACATAAACACAATATATTCATCAAACATACATGTAACAGCGAGTTTTTTTTTTAAAAAACACCAACATGAACCTTATCCCCTGCACCACAGTACCTCTTTTATTTCTTTCTCTTTCTCTTTCTTTTTCTAAATCTTTCCCCTCCCAATCTTCTTCTATTTTAGAATCTGATCGGATCACGTTGTAGCTGGTGAGTTAAGGAACATTTCTACCCGATCAGATTTTCAAATAGAGTAAGTTCATTTTTACTCTAAATATCCTTTGTTCTCTGTTTTTTCTTAGGATTTAGTCATTAATCTTGGTGGGATCAGTTGAGAAGTTTAATCCTCTCAACTTATTCTATTATATACTGAATTTTTGTTCTGTTTGGATAATTTGCATTAGGTCCGTAAATCTTGAAGCTTATCCAGACGGTGGAAAATAAAATTCTAAAAGTTGCTTGGAAAGCAAGCAATTGAGATAAGGGAAGCTAAATTTAATTTTTAATAGAACCCTAGGATAGAAGATCTGAATGCGGAAGGGACGTGGTCCCAATATTCAATTTCTCTTGCAGGGATGTTGTTTGTTTATATATTATTTAAATTTGTAAAAATATTAGATTTTGATGGTTTAA
>Ga0123342_1004554_pt1 | contig 20996 bp, 9 predicted proteins | sample Turbeawhitnodule_FD_89960 | JGI IMG/M metagenome (GOLD analysis project Ga0123342, IMG submission 89960) | Root nodule microbial communities of legume samples collected from Mexico - Turtle bean Mexico white nodule | ecosystem: Host-associated > Plants > Roots > Nodule | place: Mexico: Nepantla...
TATATATATATATATATATATATATATATATATATATATATATATATATATATATATGACATGTACATTGTATTTCAACATTACAAACAATTAATATTGAACAGCACCTTTGCGTGGTAAATTCAATATGATGAATACAAGCTTAGACTATACCTATTATCTTTATTGTTCTGCCGTGATTTTCTTTTGAGCTGTATAAAATGCTGAGTGATTCTTGGCCTTCCAAAGTCAATTTTGGGGATACTATTGCTGTTTGGACCTTCCACATATTTTTATGGATTTGGAGAAGAATGACCTTGCTGTACAATTTCTTGAATAGAAATTTCAACTCCACATCTTTTTATTTTCCCATCATTTCACTTCCTTGACCTAAGCAACATTCCTACCTGTGCTGCCCATTCTTTACTTTAGCTGTCATTGGTTACTCTCAATTTGTTACAAATAAACATGCAGAAAGATAATAACAGCCCAAAAGATATGAACCCATGCATTGCTGAATAAGGCATCTCCTGAGCATTTTGGATAAAGCAAAGTTGTAGAATATTTGGATTCTTATTTTTGGAGTCTCATGATCTTAACAGTCCTACTGGGCCTTGGTTCTACTATTTGTATTGTTCTAGTAATTGACCTAAACTATTGGTATAAATGACCATTAGGTATCAATCTCCTTCCATATTGTCCTTTAGTTTTCTTTTTTCCTCCCTTTTCATATATAGACTATATAATTTCATTTCAACAGTTATAAATGTAATCTTAAGCTTTTATTAAAATGTAGTAAATAATGCCATGAAAAAGTTATGATCTTGTAAGGCCAGTGGAAACCTTCAACTTGGAAGGTAATTAAATCAAATATGATTTGATATTTAAATTGTATTTTTTTTAAATCGAATATGATTTGATATTTAAATTGTATTTTTTTTTAAATCGAATGTTCTTTTATGTTATCCTTTGCAGGTACCTATTTTGTTGCTCATACACTCACAATGTTGCTCCAAAGGGAAAATTTATTGCATTTGTATCATCCGAGGCAGAGACCGATCAGCCAGCAATTGAACTAAAACCTGGAATTGATCTTCTAGGACCTGTTGATGAGATATTTTTTGACATCTATGACAGATATGAACCGGTCAATGAACCGGCTTTGGACAACTGCTTTATATCAATGGTGAGTTTACTTAGTCTTGTTAATATCTTTGCTGTATGTTGTTGATATAGGTTGACAGTACTGTATTTAAATTTCTTTTACAGAGTTATGATGCTACTACTCACTTTGAGTCGACTGTCGATGACGTTCTCAACATGTATACAATGATAACTGGAAAGGTAAGTTTTATGCCGTGGTGATATCTTGTTTCCATTTCTTGAATTAATTTTGGAAGCCGCAGATAGAGACATTGTTGTACAATAGCCTTTTTTCTAGAAGTTAAGACCATAACAGTTATAATATCTTATCACGTTTCTATAAGTCTACATACTGCAGAATTCAATTATTCTTATTCGTCTCTGGAAAAGTAGTTGCTTAGGTACAAACAAATCTTTGAAAATACCACTTTGTTTTCATTCTGTTTTGCAGCCTCACCCTTGTTTTCTAGTTTCAAAGATTCCTGATCAAATATTTGAAAAATATAAAATGAGAACTAGGTAGCAATTTTGTAATTTAAAGTGAAAATAAGAAATGAAAACAGAATATTTTCTCAAAGTAAATACATCATTAGATTCCCTTCTTGCCCACTTCCAAAAGCTAAAAAAATCAGAAATATTTTTAATTAATCTGTTTAGTACGAGCTGCTTTCTTACGGTCATTTTGTAAACTTCTACGGGAAACTGTTATCAAGTTACCTGTTGATAAAACTGATAACAGAATGTAACAAACAAGGAAAGATCCGAGAGGAGTTAATTTTGTATTATTCTTCAAGAATTAAAGAATTTAAGTATACAGGGTTCAGGATATTGAAGACAGCTGGACTCTGTATAGAGAAAATTCCAAATATTTTCCTACTACTTATTCTAACTAATTCCCTTTTTATAGTCCCCTTAATTCTTCTTCAATATTGTTAACCAACAATTTATTAACAGAGTTAGCAACCCGTCAATCCTATCTTATCATGCCTCCTAGAATACATTTGTCTGATAGGAGGTTAAGTTTTATCAACTTTAAGTTGCAGTGAGTTTTAAATTTTATTTTGCTTCTTTCTGTTCCTTATGCAATGGATGTCTTGCGGAAATTTGATGGTTTACCGTTTTAGTGATCTATTTTGTTAATAAAATGTTTATTGCTCTTTAGCCAATCATTTTCTTAATATTAAGATTTTCATATCTTCCGAAATTGGTTGTCTTTTTATGAAACATTATATCATTCTGGAAGTGTAGGCTCGTCAATACTTTGAACGAAGAACATGTATTTTGGTACTCTTTAACCAAGCATTTTGTTAATATGAGGAATTTAATATCTTTCTATTGGTTGCTTTTTTATGAAACATAAGTAAACTCAACTGTAGACACGTTAATAATTTTTTCTTTAACATTGTAATTTTTTTTTGTATTTGTTGTATTGTAACTGTATTAATGAGTAATGAAGAAAGCTTATGGATGAACTAGCTTGGGTAATCTTGAATAACGATTGATGATATTCTCTTGATAACTTTCTTGGCAATTGAGTGACATTCCAATTCTTGCACTCAATTTTGAACAGGTTATTGACCTTAGTGTGGATCTCAGTGCTGCTAGTGCCGCAGAAGAAGAGTAGAGAAAAGTGGTTGATGTTCTTTATGACTTGTTGCTGGTGGGATCCGTAATGATGGACTTCACAAGGAATGTTATTAACGTTTATAATAAATTATGATATAAAGTGTTTCCTTTTTTAAAACAAGATTTGTGTTGCTGGGTTACTTTTTCCATTCAGAAGCTCCGTTGTGCGTAACAATTTATGTTGACATACATGTTATAATGCTTTCTGCTGCAGTGGCTTTAGTTTGGTAATGTAGTGCTATTTTCAAATTCTTAATTGCACTTCTCTTCCATTCTCATTTCTTGAAATTCATCTAGATTGTTGGGTTGAACTTTAATCGATCCAAGTTAAGTTGTGTGGCTTATCAGTTTCATTATTTAAACTGTAAGTTTAAAATAAGTGAAGTTGTAAAAGAAAAAACTGATATCTTGTAACTAGACTAGATTTGAAACAAAATCATTGAATTGAAGAATAAGAATGATTAAAACATATGAAAGCCTTTTACAAATGATTCATTAGGCTGGGATAAAACTTTCTAACTCGATACTTTACCTCATTATCATCATTTTTTTTATACTGACAATTATTTAAATCCCATCTATAGATATTCAGTGGTTCACCATATCCTATTACTAGTTAAAATAGATATTCAATATATATTTCTAACCTCCCTTTATGATCATTTTTGTGTGGCAGTAGACACAAATCATTAATCATACTATAATTATTTTTAGATAGAAATATTAATAATTAATACACTTGTTCTTGTCACATTCGTATAGAATGAGATCAGTTCGAATTCGAATTAAGTAATAATGAAAAATTAAAATCCATCTAGATGCTGATTGATGAGATCAGGGAATCCACAAAAACCTGTCCCGTATTTTTTAGAATTTAATTTGTTTACATATTCTTAAAATAAATCATATGTTAAGTTATGAACTAAACTATATTAAAACAATGAAGTTCAAGAACTAAACGATATTTTTAATAAAATGTTCAATTTAAACCTTGTTATTTAATTATTATAATGATTAATTTATATGTTAATAATTGCAATTAATTGTATAGTCTCTTATTATCATTCTTTAGAAAATTTGATCCTTTCCTATTATTCTGATGACTCTTCAATGAATGTGTACATGAATTTTAGTTTCATAAAATCGTGTTATCAAATAAATTTTTAATTCTGCTGCTTAATAATACGAATATACTAGATAGGGATACATCACCGTGCAACCATGTGAAATAAAGAAACTAAGTTTTTTTTAGGTAATCTAATAAATTAAATGTACTTTAATAATTTAAAACGAAAATAAATATAAAGACATTGTGGATATAAACATACTTTGCCTAGTGAGCCCTCAATTAATAGATATAATGTAATGTTAGTGTTACTATAATAAGAACTGGCCGATACCCAAAGGAGACTCGAAAAAAATATTAATTGTTGATAAAAACACTTCGACATTACATTAATAGTTGATTAAATACAATTAAATTTACACTAACAATGCATAAAAAAACTGTTAAAATACGTAAAGTGTGTATTTTACTATTTGGGATGTCAAATTTTTTTTCCCTATAATAATATTTGTATATATTTAAATCATAAGTTATTTCTTTGGTATTTTGCTGATTAAATATTTCGTGGCCAAGAACTTCCCTATTGAATTGAACAATCTTTTTATTGGAACTAGATGTTATGTTTTGAACTTAACTAAATTGTATATTTATGTTTAAATTTAACTATACTGCATAATCAAAACAGTATAGCTTTACTTTTTTAGACTAGGACAATATTGGTATGTTCAAAAATCTTTAAATTATTATTCGTTGATTTAGTATAATTTACTTTATTAATTTATATTAAAACATACACACAAAAAATGAAAAACAAATATCGATCGTTCAAACGTAAAATCACAATGTTAAAAGTACTTATTCCTTTATTTATTATAGAGCTAAGTTAGTTATTTTCTATTTTTTATTTTAAACGTTAAAAATGAAATAATAGTTTATAAGAAAATATTTAATAAATTACTTCACTAAACCATAATATTTAACATTTTGCTTTTAATGAATATTTATTGAAAAATTAAAATTAAAATAGCTAACTTAATAAAAGTCCATATAATATCTCTTAAAAAGACCTAATAATAATAATTTAACTTTTTAATATATTTTTGTATATTAAATAGAGCATAGCATTTAAAATATTTGAAAGCATAGTTGCATAATATAACAGTAATATAAGCAATTTAAGTTTAAAGAAACAAGATCCAAAATTTAGTTTGTACAGAATGTGAAAGTGAGTGTTGGGATAAGGTGAAGAAGAGCTTATACGGGATAGGCATATCCACGCAAGTACTTGGAGTCCACACCTGACTCACGGATTAGGGCAATGCGTCCTGTTCGTGCCACCTGAAACACCACCACCACCACCAACAACATGTATCACTCTTTATTCATCATTATCTCACTCTACTCAAATTTAAACATCAATTTCTTAGATAATTTAAATAACTTCAAAAGTTATTAAAAACTATATTTTATATTAGTTTCATTATTTAAATTTATTATTTAACATATATAGTCACATGCAAATTATTTATTCACTGTGATATATTTTTCTCATGTATTTTTTTATTTTACAATTTTAATAAAAAAAACACATGCTCCAAATTCTGGTTAAGACGCAGTTCTTAACTCTCCTTTGATTGGGATACTCCCCATTTTGTTTTTAAAATAATGGCTACTAATGTGGCACTTGATTTTGGATTTGATGAAAAATCAGAGTAAAAACTCAACTGAACCCTTATGCCTAGGTACATCCATCTAAAGTGCAGCTTTATAAAAGTTGTAGAATACAATAATAACCATAATTTTAACACTCCCTAGCACATAAATTGTATGAACGAAACTTGGGACATATGAACTGAATTCTAGACTCTGTCAAGGACTAAGTGAGAATATCTACAATTCCAACCGCATAAGAAATATTAGGTCTTGTAAGAGCATATGATCTTTGTGAAATAACAGCGCCTTTCTTAATTTCAGGTAACCAAGATCTTTAACATTAAAATGACTGAACAAGTGCTGCTTTAGTTGAGAGATCCCAATGGTATCATTCCTTCTAATAACTATTTTGTAAACATAGACCATCAGCTAAACACACTTCCCATAAAAACTTTTATGACACAAAAAAACTGAACGATCTACCTACTTTGATTTAATCCAAAAACCTGCACAATATAATTGGATTTACCAAACGAAGCTCGAGGCAACTGTTTCCAATCATAGAGAGAGCGACACAATTTACACACTAGACGAGAGACTCTTCCTCGGCAACTAATCCAAGAAGTTGCTCGATCTAAATTTCCTCAAGATCATCATGAAGGAAATCACTTTCAATGTTAGGCTAGTGAAATGGCCAATGGTGAATAACAACCATTGCAAGACAAAGCCTAACAATGTTGACCTTGGCCTACAAGTCCATAAATTTGTGTATATCTTTTGGCCACCAACCGAGCTTACCACAGACCCAACTTTAACAACATAAACCCATATGCAACCAATTGTCTCCTTTCGAGAGGGAAAAGGAACCACATGCCATTGCTTGCACACATCTACATTTCAACAATCAAAGCTTGTCGTCGTTCAGGATGACCAAGTGCCTCATGAACAATGTTAGGAATAGTAGTGGAAGAAAAAGAAAAAACAAAAAGATTATGATGAGGGATAGACGATGTTAACTCAAAAAGTTATAAATGGGATACAAATTACAAGTAGGTTGAATACTTTTCTTAAGACAAATAAGCCAATTTGAAGTAGAGTAGGAGTTGATAGAGAAAGATCCATGACATAAGAAATTTTCGAAGAAGTATTTGAATCATGAGAGACTTTGGGAAGAGTGGGAATGGGAAGAGCTCTCTGGGTCCTACATTGGTATGTGAGAAGAGGTGGTGGAACAATGTTACACTAGTTTTCAACTGACATATCTTTTGATAGTTGGAGAATAGCATTTGTGTCCCTTTTTAAAGCAAGAATATCCCAGAAAAACACATTTAATAACTTTTCTAGAGTGTTTGTCTAAACTTGGTGAGATATTATGAACAAAACAAGTACAACCAAATACCTTGAGAGATAAGAATTTAATTTTCAAGAAAGGAAAAAGACATTCTATTTATCTAAAAACAAGCAGTGAGAACTGCATTTCTTCAATGATGTACATGAACCTTTGTATTCAACACTAAAGAGTACGCAGTTTCAGTGAGATGTTTGTTCTTCCTCTCTACAATGTCATTTTGTTGTGGTGTGTTAGAATAAGGGGACTAATCTAAAATACTTGTGAGGAAAAGAAGGAAGAAAGTTCAACAAAAGAAATATTTTTAGCATTTTCACTTCAAAAGACTTTAATTATCTTTCCAAATTGGTTCTTAATGTCATTAATGGAGATGAATATGGACAAAAGTTCATATTTGTCTTTCATTACAACTCAAGCACAATGGGAGAATTCATCAATAAAGGTTAAAAAATATCTGAAGTGAAAAGATGTGATACGCCTAGGTCCTCAAATACCTAAATGAATGGTCGAGAAAATTTAGTTACATCTTTTTTTTAGTTTGTGTTGGAAATGTTGACGTCCTAGTTGACATGATTCACACTCTTCATCTAGTTTCTTAAGACTAAGAGTCATTATCTTCAACTTGGCTAGACTTAGGTGACCCATATGATCATACAAAAGTTGTGGTTGAGGTCGCAAAACAGGACACAAGTGGGTTTGTTTTCATAGAATATAGTCCTCATGATTCACGCCCTTCGCCAATCAGATGAGCTATATCATGTTCATGTTTGACAAGGGAATCAACATCAAAGGTTACAAAATAATTTAAAGAGCAAGTTAATTGGTTTAGAGAGATTAAATTATAAGGACAATGCAAAATGTACAAGACACAAAATAAAGATTTAAAGGAGATAAATGAACTTGATCAATTCTTTGAGATGCAACTTTGGATCCATTAGCTGCAGCTGATTTAAATGATTCAATTCTAGATGCAGCTGATTTTGATAATACAGTTTTTGATGTTGATGTTGATGAAGATGATGATGAAGATGGTGATGAAGATGATGATGGAGATGATTTCCTTAGAGGATTAGACGAATGAGACTTTTAAACTTGATAACATTTGTGTTGTTTTAGTTATTTTGTTGGTGTATGAACTTGTTTATTTTAATATTATGGAATTGGTATCATAAATTTTTTTTTTTGTTAAATTTTTTATGTGAAGTAGACTCTTACGAGTCTACGAGTCGGGTTCACAGGGCTCCCACGAGTCTTGCCTAAGACAAAAACAGACATGAACACCTAGACTAGACTTCTAAAATAGTTCATCCAAATTAAAATCATTATCACTCAAGAATTCCTCATTTCTTCCATCTAGCTAGATGGACCTGTAAAACGATAAAGAAAGCCAGTGAACTACACAAACAGAAGCCACACCTGTAGCTTAAGGTTTGAGGTTCACCCACCTAGAGGACAAGGCATTTGGATTGGGCTCCTTCTCTTGTGCTTAAGAATTGATATTTTCATTGAGAGTTTGGCAAGGGAAAGAAATACTTATAGGCTGAATTAAGGTACAAACCAAGTGAAGTCGTCAACGGACAAAGAGTTACCATCAGATATGTGTGGGGTGTACCCATACTACTCGGTAGTGATTCTGAGCATGGATGAACTCACCAACCATGGCAAAAGAGTAGCATTGTATGATTCTACAAATTGGAATGCAATTCTGACTACTACGCAACTAAGTTAGAATTAAGAGATACATTTATCGAAGCAAATACACCAAATATGACTGAAAATCCATGGATCAAGGTGTTTAAACAAGTTCAACTGTCACAGCAAAATAGAGTATGTAAGAGAAAAAGTATAAAACATACCTCACAAATGCCATATGGTTCTAACAATCTCTGCAATGCAACCATCTTGTCCAAATCTCCAGTAAGCTAGTTCAAGAGAATTTCAATTAGATTTTAAAACAATTGAAAATAACAAAAGAACTGAAGTCATGATGGCAGACATTTTGAATGTAGCAACTACTTTCAAACAAATAAATAAGATTTACGTCATCAGTGTTGCTTGAACAAAATTATCTAACCCGTTCTTTTAAAATCCGTTAGTTTAGTTGACAGGAGAAATAATTAACTTAGAAGCAAAGCAAACAGTTTACACCCACCAATATGGTATCATCCGTTGTTAACTTCTACTTATTACACCTTTTGTTTTTGAGGAAAAACATCAAAGAGCCCCACTTTTGTCACTAATATTAATCCGAAAGAAGAAAAATATAGTTAAAAAGGTTAGGGTACAATTCTACTTTTAATTACAATTATAAGTTATAACCTTTAAGATGGAAAAAATTCTATTTCTGATAGTTAATCAACTCAATAAAGATAGAAAACGGATGTGGAAAGCTGCAGACAGCAGCGATAAAAGAATTCTTATACATTTGGAAGATAGATCAATAGCTTAATATCATATATTTTCATGACCTAGAAAAAACTATACGACAAACTGAGGACCAGTTGGATCTCTGGTACCCTGCCTAATTGGTGACTCTATTTGCTGTTGGAACAAATCTGGTTGCTAGATCCAACAAATATTAAACTGGCAAGAATGCATGATCCTGTGACTTTGTAGCACAGTAACATTCAGCTGAAGTAAATTGGATTTTAGTACGATTTGTAGTTAGACTAGTCACTAAATTCAACATTCTTTCTACAGAAATGGCATCCAGCATCCACCAAGTTTGTCAGTATCAATATAAGTTGATGTTAAATAAGATGTTATATCAGTTGGTTGAAAGTGTACATAAAATTCACCTCTAGAGTTATTGTGTGATCAGATACATCAACAGCTCTGGCCCGGAATATGCTGGCGATATCGAGGACATCACGCCGTGCAGCAGCATTTACAGCTATCTTTATTAGCATCAATTCTCGCTCAGCAAATGGCAAATGGGTGATATCACGAACCTGAAGGAAATATCAGTCCAAATAAAGAAAAGAATAAAATGGCCAAAAATTATAATTTCAAAATGCTCAAATACTTATCCATTCTATCAATCTAGTTCTCAATAGATAAGGAAGAAACAAAAGATCGACCAATAATATTCATGCATCAAGAGTAGAAAGTTTTTTAATTTGAATTCCAGAGAAATAGGAATGTCAGGTGCCAAGAAATTAGAAAGGTTTCTAAAACAAGACTAGTGTAGGCTACTAAAGTTTCAGGGTACTCTTTTTATTGTTCACTTCCTATTAGGAAACACAAGATCACTAAATTTAACCTACATTTAACTCCCAACAAAGTGTTTTAACAAAAATGTCCTGTGGTAGGTAGCCAGGTGCACAAAAAAATAAGAGAAAGGAATAAAGTGGTTTAAACTACAGCTAACTACAGCCTTATGTCCATGGGCAAAAACAAGGGGGGAAGGTCACTATGATCAATAGTTTGAAAGATTACCTACTCAATGTTGAAATCTGTAGTTTAAAGAAATATCCTAACAACTTCAATAAATTCCTTAACCCAATATACCAATATCCTTAGTGTTGTTGCATTTTTGTATACTCTGAAGTAACTTCTGATTTTACAATATAATAGGATTATACAATGGACATACTTTTTCAGGCTTATCAAGATTAGTCAGTTCCTCCTCCTATTCCAAAGTTTCACCACAAATTGCAAAAAATAAAAAATAAAGAACTTAAACAAGCACTTAGATATTTGGGATTTTTTTTTAAACCTCTCTCAAGAAAATGACAAAAGTATGTGAATAAATCCAAAAGAAACTTACACAAGCACTCAAACTGCTAGAAGACACAAGAAACAGTAAGAAAAAAAAATGTATCACTCAAAGCAAATAATTTGTTTATAGGATATGATGCATTCGTTTTTCATAGAGATTCTGAACCTCATGCAGCTCTACTAGCTTGTACAGTTGCTGCACCAGCTTGCTGATTGTCTCATCTGTCCCAGGAACCACAGTTGTGAGTCGAGAAAGTCCTTCAACTTCTGCATGTCCGACAGCTAAACTCTGAAAATAACAAAGCAGATGAGAAACCGAGAAACCAGAAGGATTTGACTTGTGGGCTTGTGATACAGAAATATATTTTTTTAAACTAAAGAAATAAACCTGAATGTTATAGCCCCTTCTAGCAAAAACTCCTGTAACAATGTTTAGAACTCCAGGAGAATCATTCACAAGCATGGATAAAGTGTGTGATCGAATTCCAGTAACCTGAAGGTAATATCCCAACAGTAAGACAGTCTCAAGCATTGTCATTCAGAAATTGATGAAAACAGCATGCTAATGTACAACAAACATAAACTACATTTGGCTCTTTACAAGCATGAAAAATTAATAGTTAGAATTAAGATTTCATAGGCGACAAAATTAGGAAGCCCTTTTTAACTAAAAAAAATTGTCCCAAGACTTCATGGTTAGAAATCGAGACTCAATAAACATTTAATACTTGATTTCTGAAATACAAAATCACACAAACACAACTTAATTAAATTTAAGATATTGGAAAAAAACCCAAATCCTGCATTAACTAGAGATAGAACCTGAAATTCTTACAGGTAGAACCTGAAATTCAAAGACAAGAAAGGCAAAGGTACCATAATTTGTAGGAGCTTCTCCAAACCAAGTAGAAATTGCAGAGTAAAAACTTGCAAGTGAAATACCACACTGCAGTTGAGAGACTCTCAAGTTTTGCCCCACTCCCCACCCAAAAAATACCTTAAAAATGTTTAAAAGATGGTTTATTTAAAGAATAACCTATAAAAGAGAAAGTAACAGAATATGGCAACCAGCATTTCTGTCTAGATCGGTCAGAAGCACATCAGAAGTAAGTTAATACTTATGGTAATAAAACTAGGGCAACCCATTGTACAAGGCTTTGTCAAGGTAAAAGAAAAATTACACAACTCAATGAATAATGTTGGAATTCCGGGATTTAAGGTATTAAGTGAGGAAAAGTGATAAAAAAATAAAGAAAAACTGAGGTACTTTTTGGTTTGATAAAACATTTTATGTTCCACTTTTAATACAAAATGCCACCTTGTTTTCACGTTTTGGTTTGTAAAAGAAATATCAAAAACAATTCTTTATTGATTTGTTTTCACTATTTCTTATACAAATTCTTTAAAATAAGAAATAAAGTGAAAACAGAAAGCTTTTCTTAAACGAAATGAACCCTCTATCAATTTGATACTAGCTGAGTGTATTACAATGCATTAATATGTTTATAACACTGGCATAATAACCCTAATTACAGAAACATATCATGATAAGATGAGAAAAAATGGAAACTAAACCTAATTTTAGAGAGAAAAAACTTGTTTGCCAGAAAGACGGTACATTAGGAGGGAGAAAAATGTTAGAAGATGCTGGAAGGTTGAAATTGAGGATTGAGGATTAATTTGATGAAAATATTACGAAATTAAAATAGAACTCCTAATTAAAATATACCTCTCTAATATCATGTTGGAATTATGGGACTTTGGGTATTAAGGTAGGAAGAAAGAAAAAAGAGATGAAAAACTGTTAGGTGCTATTTGAGATAAATTATATTTATAATGTATTGATAAGATAAAGAAATATGATACCTAATCATAAAAAATGACAGGGAAATTGGGAAACTATTCCTAGAGGATAATCTTAAGATAATTTTGGATACTTCATATATTCTTTAATAAATATATTCAAATGTGTACCCAAAAAGTCATACAAACTACATCACTATCTAAATCAAATTCCACAGGGGAAAGATCAAATAAAAAAATCACTAACAATAAACTGTAAAGGAAGAAAATGTAGGTATATTTACAACAATGAATTAACAGAAAAGAAGAAAAGGGATGCATTTAAGGACAATAAGCAACCGCAAACCATCTTACCTCATCATCAATGAGGACACCCCAGTGAGCGTCAAGTACTTGATTGACTGTAAAACCCTCTGAAGGTTCTATAGGATAAACGTCTCCCTTCACACAAGCAAACATGTCAAAATGAAAGGTCAGAAACTAGATCTCGTTCTACTATTTAGCAAATAAAGTCAAGTACAGAAGTGGGGTGGGGAGGATATTGAACATGTAGTAATGGAGGGTATTTATGGTAATTTATTCTTTGCAAGTTGTTCTTCTTTAGCCCTTCATTGAAACTCTACGAACCTAAAAATTATGTTAAGCAAAGAGCCAAAACAATGTAAACCTAGCAAGTGACCTAGAATATATCATTCAATTTCTACCACGACCTAGCAAGTGACAAGAACCAAATAATTGCCCTGAATTCTGGTGTTGAAGGAAGGTGGAAGACATGAAAGAAAAGTACATGGATAATGAACAAAGACAGTCAACAATAAAAATTCAATTCAATAGACCTAGAAGCCTCTTAAAAAAACAGTGAAAAAGGAAAAAAGTGTACAACTGTGTAGAGGATAAAATTTACAAAATAAATGGGAAAAAATATTTAAGAAATATGGAAAAAAAATGGAGAATGTAGAGAGCCTGCCCAGTTGCATCATGTAAGAAATGACAAACGTACGTTCAAAATATTTGTGAGCATAATACCAAAGAGAACATGTAAACACAATTTTGTTCCATAAAAAGCTCTAGGGAAGCTACATTCTTTAAGGTGAGGCCGGTATACTCCAGCCACAGATGCACAAAGTGCAAACTACCATGAAACTTCAGCCTATGTGTTTACCAAACCTTTTTAAAAAGATTAAAATTTATTCCAAAGCACAAGGGACAAAAGGTTTCTGGTTGTAAAGACCATCTGTAATGTCAATAGTGTTTGAGATATGCACAAGCCTTGAAACCATTTTCCAAGATTTCTCTAGTGGAATACTTCAGCAAACTAAGTTTGTTCGTGATTTCTAAATTTAACACTTCAATAGGATATGTCAATTATTTAATTTTAAGTTTGCATATTTCAATTTTCAAGTTGAAGTGTTCAAACATAGGTTTAAAAGGAAACAGCAGAGTTAAAGAGTAAATAAGATCATACCCCCACAGGCGTATCATTTTTGGCAACAGGATTCATATTTTTTGCTCCCACAAGGGCATTAACAGATGTTTTTCTTTCGAGATCTGGATAAGAAGCAGCTGAATACCGCCAAAATGGAGCAGATGCACCCATCTTTTCCCTTCTTAATGCAATCTAAGAATAGTTGCATCATCCAATATTTAGTCAATTTTGCTCAGCCTTACAATATAATGCTCAACAAAGTGGACAGCATACAAAAGTTAAGAAAATTTCTTAGGTAAACAATTGAACATTCCAACCTTTCCAGTTCTAGCTATTTCTTTAATTCCAAACTTGCTCAAATTTCTTTGAACCGCAGCCATCTTCCCTGGATCTCCAGTGACCTGTAATTAGCATAACAACTCATCTAATAGTATGACCTGATTTTATGTCCAAGAATAGCTAATAATAAATTGCAAGCAATGATGGTAATGGTTGTGACTAAGTAATAGTTAAATGGAAAAGAAAATATGAGACAAACACTTGATAAAATAAGGTTAAAAACATCTACCCAGCTCATCAGCGCACTATTTATTCCTGATATTATTTAAAGATAATCAAAATCCTGTTTGTTTAAAAGTGAAAGACAATAAATAAAAAACAAAATAACTAAAAGTGGTCAGTCGAACAAGTCAACTACATACAGTAATACTAAAACCTTAGTATCCTAATTTTACCATTATTAATGCAATGAAAGAAAGAGTATATGAATACATGTAGCATATTCCCTACACGAGCTGTTTACAAGGCACTGTATATATGTACCATACCATTATAATACAATTTACCTCCATAATAAAAAAATATCTAAATGAAACTTCAATGATACTTTTTCCCCACTTTACAAGTACAATCCGATTGATTGTGAACCCACGGCCAAATAATAATACCAACTGCATAAACAGAGACCCGGCAACAAGATACCAGAAATTTGATGATGGCCACACAATGACTTCTGTAGCTTCAATTTTTGTCAAATGATCCTTCATTGTGGCACAAACAGCACTGTTGAATCAATTGACATTTTAAAATATTTGAGTCATGGCAATGGTTAAGATTTGAGCACCTTGGAATTTGAAGAAATTATCCCTACAATTGAGAACTTGTAACATGTACACAAGGCACTCTCAAAACTTTCTCTAAACAAATACATAAATTGAATGTACTGTTATAAGGAAACAAATATAGCCCAAAAAAAACCTTCATGAAGGCATTAACAAATATTCTCAATTAACCGAGGGCAGCAATAACAAGAAATGCATGGTCGGCATACCCTTGCCTTCAATTACTATTATTTTACAAGATGCGTATGAACACAGCATGCACCAACATGTAAATTAAAACATATTACAAGGTGTCCAGCAATAACCTCAATTGTCACCGAATGTTCGGAGATATCCACAATCTTAGCTCTGAAAATGTCCACCAACCACTTCAACTGAGAATATCCAATCAACAGAATAAATAAATAAATAGAAGCAAACAAAAAATAAAACACATACACATAACAGATGCAAGCACATACAACAACCACTAAGCAGCTACCTCCGCATGGTGCTTCGGATCCGCATGCACTTTAATGAGCATCAATTCACGTTCTACCTGTGGTTCCCTCGAAAGATCCTCCACCTGGCCAGCAAACAACACAAACAGAATCAGTGTGCACGTTTCCTTCACATTCATTGTCTCAAAACCTTCACTACCAAACAATTTTTCCAAAATAGCATCACAATAAAATACTAATCACAAAACTCCCGCGGTATGTTACGAACAGAAGTGAACCTTCAAAACGTTGACGAGCTTCTGAAGCTGCTCCATGACTTGGCGCAGCACCTTATCGGTCCCTGACACGACAATGGTGAAGAGCGCCCTGTCCTCATTGAGGCCAACGGCGAGCGATTCGATGTTGTATCCTCTCCGCGCGAAAACGCCGGCAATCCTATTTATCATTCCGCTCTCATCGCCGACGAACACCGAAATCGTGTGTCGCCGAACCCTGCATTGTAAAATGAAATCATTAATCAGCAACAAATCGAAACACTAACTAACAGGAGTAAGGAAGTGAATGAAAGGAACGGAAGACGTGCTTCGAGCGAGCGGGGGAGGGCACAGAGGAAGGGCTGCTGGCGGAGACGGTAGTGGCGGAGGTGTTGGCGGCGGAGACAGTGAGTTTGTTAGCGCGGAAGGTGTGAGGTGTGAAGAAGGAAGGTAGTTTGGGAGAGAATGAAGGTTTAGGTTGGAGAGAAGGAAATTTGAGGGTTTGGATTGGGGTTAGAGTCGCTGCCATTTCTAGAAGGCAAACAAATTGAGAGCAATGGTGGTGGTGGCGGCAGCAGCAGAGAATATGTGTCAGTGAGCGCAACTCGTGTGCTTCTTCTACTACTTCCTCTCTACTGTGGCAACCATTTTTACTTTTTATATAAATACTATAGTTAGAAAAATAGGAGTACCTTTTTTATTTTCAATTTATAGTATATATAGTCAATTTAATATATGTTAGGCTAAATGGTATTTTGATCTTGAAAATGTAAAAGTGTGTCAAATTAATGTAATAAAAAAACCATTTTTAGTTCTTAATAGATAAAAAGTGTGACAATTATTTGTTATGTTAAGTTTTGTAATATTACTTTATCACTAAATTATAATATTAAAGGATTAATATATGGTTTATTGTTTTCTTTAAATCAATTTAATACAAATATAAAGTTAAGGAACCAATTTGTGTCCTTTTTATATGTTAGTTTGTCTGCTTAAGGAACCCTAAGTTTATTGTTTTAAAATTTATCTTTAAGATGCAAACAAATTTTAATATTATTAACAATTTGCCTCTTTTCAAATTAAAAATAAAAAAATGGATATCAATATTTTATATTGGAGCAAAAGTGAAGTTTTGAAAATTCACATATATTAAAATATAACAAAATAATAGATCAAAAGTAAGTTTGAAATATCATATCACTTGATAGATCATAATTATGGAACACATGATCAATTAGACTTACAAGAAAAAAAAATATTTAATTTTTGTAGTCTTTTTAGGTTTTATTATTACATTTATATTGTTTGCATAATATTATTTTTCTTAGTTTATAAAATATATATGGTTTACATGTGTAATTTGATGTAATCTACAATTTTTTAAAATGATTTATTATAAAATTATAACTAGTATTAAAATATTTAATTACTTAATAAAAAATTAAAAAAATATAATTTAAAATTTGTAAGATGTGAATAACTGAACAAAAATGAATACGAGGAAAGAAAGAAAAACTATAGTGGGAGAGGAGGGTAAATTTTTTTATATGTCTTTTTATTAATGAATTTCTGCTTTTCTTTTACTTTTACTTTTTGTTTTTACAACATTATATATGTCAGTGAAAACGAGTAATAATTCTACCTTCTCAATTATTGTATGATTTGCTGGCTTTAATTTTTATATTCAATATTATATATATAAGTTATGGAGCATAAGTTGTTAAATTAAAATTAAATGAAAAATTAGATTGAGAGTAATTTTTTTTATACTTGAAATAAATTAAACCTTTTCATTTTGTATTAGTTTGTAATATAAAATTTATATTTTTATTGGTTGAGAATATGAGATAATTATATTTAATACACTGCTATTAGATTTTAAATTTAGTTGGAAACGGATAACTTTTTTATTACAGTGTTTAACACTTTTTATTAAACAATTAATTTTGTTAATTTCACTGTTGAATTGGACATTTATACCAAAACAAGTTCATGATTATTACAAAATATATTTATTATTTTTAATATTATTTTATTTAATATATAGTATATTTGAAATAAATAGATAAATATTAAATATAAATAAGGCATTTGCATATTGTTTAATTTAATGGAAATTTAATATACATTGTCATTAAACTTATACATAATTTAACAATTAGATTTATTATACTTGTACCAACCTAGCTTAACAAGAGTTATTAAACGAGTCAATAATGTTTTAATAAAATAAGTGCATCATTTTTCAAATTTAGTCATTAAATTTATTAAAAAAATGAAAATAATTGTAAGTTGTTCTTATGAATACAAATAAATATAATATTGTAAAGTCTTTTAAACACTTTTCACATCAGTTTAAATCCTTTTAAAGTGATATTCTCTTTGGAAAATGCAAAAATAAAATTTGCACCTCCCCGTTATATTTAAATTTAGCTAATATATATTGTATATAGAATTATATATTAATTATTAATTATAATATGCAATAACATATAACATATATATGATACCTTTACATTTTATATATATATATATATATATATATATATTTATAATATAAATGTATATTGTAGAATTAAAAAATACTCTAATAAAAGAAATCGATCCATGTTCTAACCTCTTCATGGTTTTAATATACCTAATATATGCTATAAATACAATATTCATAGTATAATTAGGTTGAAAATATTTTAGTTAATTACAACTAAATAGATGGGTTTATACATAACAATAAAAAGAGTAAATTAGTGTAATTTAATTAAAACTCACTTATCCACAAAGGTTTTAAAAAAATGCAATTATGCATTCTTATTATCAACGTCAAAAAATTTAGAATAGTAGCATCCTGTTTGTATATTAAACAATAAATAATATTAATTATTAAAATAGTTTGATTGATTTCCTTTTAATTTGAAAATCCTAGTTTACATTTTTTAAATGCAAAATTGAGTAATTTATGCATGATAAAATATTGGTTTAAATATGTAAAATATAATGAAAATATAAATGTTAAAGTGAAAAATAATTCGCAATGAAATCAATTATTAATTTACGTGTAAATAGGATAATATGTGGAAATTGGTTTAAGAAGTGGAGTAAGTTTATTGGATCAAAGATTTTAGTGTGAGTCATTTAACAAGTGAAAACAAATTAGACCAGAACAAATTAAAAGGAAACAAAAGAATTTTTTTTTACATTCATGAAAAGACAAATTAATGGCAATAGATTCAGATGAAAATATTTGTCTTCTCTTCCTTGGTGTGGACCATCAAAGTGTCATAGTCTAGGTAATTAAGGTTAATTTTTTTCTTATTGGTTCTTGTCATTTGTGAACAATAAAACTTATAAATAACACTTCACTTCAACATTTTTTGTGTTCTTGTTGTCACTATCAGAAGAGAAGAAGGTATTTGAGGTAAGTTCTCTGTTTTTATTCCATTATAGATTAGAGTATCTTCTTCCTAGGAGCTTTCATGTTTTAGAATTTTGTTTCTTTCTTTGTTCTTACTTCATACTTTTTTGTACCTTTTCTAATAATTTTCATTCTCCATTTTTAGTGTGTTTTTGTTTAAAAAGATGATTCTTTGGAATGTGAAAAACGTAAAGTTTGGTTCAAATATGACCTAAATCGAAGTTGTGGAAAATAAGGTTTAAAGAAAACATTTTTTTTATAAAATTTGTATACGACTTTACTATTTTTTTTATATTTAAATTATTTGTCACTTATAAATATGGTTAAATATTCAAAACAAACCCTATCATATCTAATTTTATTTTAAAAAATATAGATTATTTATTGCGCTATTGAGTTTTTTTTATAATCAATAGTTGATTAAATTAAGATTATGATTTAATATATTTGGTGATGTGTTGTTAATACTGTGTTTATGATTAATTTTAATTTTTGGGATGTATGTACTATAATGATGGTGAAAAATTTTGTAAATAATGAATTTTTATCGATATGTAATAATGATATTCTTAATATTCTTATGCGTGTGAATTTGTGGATGTGATGGTATACGGTGATAACAATTGTGATGACACAAATAAAGAAAATATGATTTCGAAAATATTATTATATGGCTACTTGAGGTAACAAATTTCTATATGAGACCTTAGTATCATCAACAATTGATTATTTAAGAAGTATGTGATAGGGATAAAGATACATTAAGGTGCATAAATCAAAGAAAGTTCATGAGAACCTAAGGGAAATGGAGGGTGGTGATAGGGTTATTCGGGGTTGATGTACACAATTACTTGGATAATAATAATCATAGGTCTCACACTCAGTTCTCAATAAAACGTTGAACTATATTTCTATCGTCAACAGGACTAGTATCACACAAGTTGTGCTTGAATGTGCATGTTAAATGACAACTTTTCCTACTTATGTAAGACACACACAAACCAACATATGCATGTAAGCAATGATGTAATACAAGTACTAATGACTATAATCACAATGTATGTGCATCTTTATGTGTGCATAAAGTTAATTTCGAGAAGTATGTTTGTTTATTTTATGAATAACCAAATATGTTATACAATTATAATGCAAAATACTAACTTGTGACCTTCACTTTAATACCAATTATTGAATTGAGTGATTGTCATTTGGTTAAAAGTTATATCAAATAGTTAGAGTGCAACTTTTTTTTACTTAAAAATGTAGTAATCAAAGTGTTACGATTCAAGTGTGACTTGACCTATCTAACCCATGTCACAAAATATTTGATGTTCATCTACAACAATCTCTCCTCAATAATTTTCTTCCTACAAATCAAATTCATGACCTTGAATTTAATATTAATGGTTGGATCAAACGCTTGATAATTATAATACAATTCTTTTTACTTAAAATAGTGGTAATTTAAACATAACGATTCAATTATGACTTAACACACTAACTTACGTAACAGAACAAATGATGACCACTTGTAACACTTTTGTCTTCATAATCACATTTTATTTTAACCATAGTGTTTTTTTTTCTCTAAATCTTATTATTTTTTTCATGGTTTAATATTCGAGACTGAATATCCCCTACAGTTTGTCTTATGTTTTCTCTCCTACAAGTTGTCGTCCAATATGTTTGAGAGGTGAGATACCTATGCAGAGACACTCCAACGCTCAAGTAAGTTTGGATTCATGAGTGCTTTGTATGTTTAGTTAGAATTAGAAAAGTCATTTACCTTTTACCATGAGAGTCCTCTCATATTTATAACTTTTTATTGGACCTTATTGATTTAATCACGCTGACTCAAACCTAATAACTCCTAATAATGTTCAGTTATTTACTAATCCCAAATTAATCTAATTAACTAGTTAGGTAATTACCTTTACATTTAGATTCAGCTACTTCAGAATCGGATGTGACATTTCCTTCCAAAACTAATTTTGTTGGTTTCCAA
>Ga0123342_1004555_pt1 | contig 20987 bp, 11 predicted proteins | sample Turbeawhitnodule_FD_89960 | JGI IMG/M metagenome (GOLD analysis project Ga0123342, IMG submission 89960) | Root nodule microbial communities of legume samples collected from Mexico - Turtle bean Mexico white nodule | ecosystem: Host-associated > Plants > Roots > Nodule | place: Mexico: Nepantla...
CAGAAACCCTAAATCAGAAATTCGAAATCCCCAATTTGAATAACCTAAACCCTAATTCAGTATTCACCAAAGTAATGTAAGCACAATCCACGTAACTTACATGTGTCTGCCACATAAGCACCAATTAACGCTGTTTGGTGATATTTAACAGAAATGACCATTTTGAATGCATTTTAAAAAACTTAGGGACCAAATTGAATTTTTTAAAAACCACTGTACCAAATTGACTATTGGCTATAAATATAAGGACGAAAAAGGTAATTAAACCTTTATTAAATGTGGTTTTTGGTAGTCTTTAAATCACACCTATAAAATGGTTACCTTTTTCATATTTAGGTAACATTTATATAAGTATGTCCTAGTCTAGTGTTTCTTAATGTAAAAAATAGTGCAGTGTATGTCAATCACTTCCCTTTGTTGGAAGATCGGTTTGGTACCAATGAGACATGAATATCTCAAAATCTTAACACAATGAATATGTATGTCTTCTTTTTTATATATTATTCTTCAATATCATACTTACCCAATGTAGTACGAAACTCACATTAGGAATCCTAATCATGTTGTTACCATCAATAGCACCATGTTCCGCAGTTGTGTTGTCCTGCATCCAACTTTTGATGTTGTCATTAGGAGTGTGCATTGGTATTTAGATTGAACATGCTAGATCCTTTAAGTTGAAGATTAGTAAAATATAAGATGTTAGATATCTTTCTATTGTTTTACGTACCTGATGTAAAAGTCATCAATAGTGATGACAAACAAGAAAGACATTAATGGTGGGGAGGTATCCACTATAGACTCGTCAAGGAAAAAAATTATATGTGATTTCCATGCCATAACAAACTTTTTCCAATCTGATTAGCATGCTTGGTGTATAGTAATGCCTTTTATTGTATCATTTCTTTTACTACAAATTTTGTTTCCTTCATGATTAGAAGACAATTGGATTTCTCATGGTACCAAATTGAACAGAAGTACTCTTCTTGGGATTGATTATAACATCTCCACTCGTGTTTCATGTCCAATTAAGACATTAACACCTAGTATTTTGAAATTAAATGTTTTTGCCTTTGCGAGTCATGTTGATTATATCTTACACACCACCTCTAACCCAAAACTTTCAAACAATGGATTGTAGGTCTTATTCCTTATATGTTGTTCAAATTTATCAATTCTACTTAGTGTGGGACTCGAACTAACACTTGAATTTCTAACAATCTCCCCCTCAAGTGTGAGTCACTTTCACATTGGTACACTCCCTTTCAAGCATAAGCATTTTTTTACCATGAGTACCTTAGTAGTGACCCCTACTTGTACCCTTGTTTATTATAACAAGATAGTCTTGCATGAAGCCTCTGTCAAGAAAACTTTCGATACTGGGAACTCTTCACCCATGTAATTTTCTTAGTTGGTCATTAAGACAAAATATCGACTTTGATACCATTGTTGGGTCACGCTTCAAGACTCATTAGGATCCAAATCTCCTAGGTTACATATTGATTCTCCCCAGTATGTCCATTCAAGGAATCCAACAATTGGCACATTCTATGGGGAGTGTTATACAAGTAGAGAACTCGTGGGTAGAACATTTTTTAGGTGGAAGGGAAGTTTGCAATATGTGAAGGAGACTCATACTTGAGACGGAGATTGTGAGGAATTAAAGTACTGAGTCGGGAGTCCTACATTGAGTGGAGATGAGTAAGACGAGAAATATATAAGGAGAAGGACCCATAAGCCTAATGTTTTATGGTTTTTAGTTAAAGGAGGTGTCAATCTTTTGTATGGATTTGGCTCATGTCTCATTGTTATTGAATCTTTCTGGTGAATCACCCCTTGAAAGACTCAATAGTGGTATCAAAGTCAATGGTTCATTATTGCGACCAACTTAGAAAGTGAATGAAGAATTCTAGGTTTATGGGTTCCTTGTATTGAAAGTCTTCCTGGTAGGTGTTTCAGACAAGTGTGTTCTATTAAAATAGGTACAAATAAAGGCATAATCGAGGGAAAGTGTACCAATGATAAAGAGACCCACACTTGATGGAGAGATTGTTAAGAATCCAAGTGCGAGTTTAAGTTCCACATTGAGCATAAAGGAGAAAGTTGAGAAATATACAAGGAAAACGAATCACAAACTCATTGTCTTAAGATTTTTGGTTGGTTGGTTCATAGTTCATATGTATTGAATCTTTCTAGTGTATCCCCTTCGAAAGACCCAACATACTCAAACTCTTCTTCTCTAGTCTCATGTTTTTCATTGATTTTGGGGTGATGTATTTCAGTAACTAAGTATAAAGCATGGTCACACTTTTCGTCTGTAAGACGATAGTTATATACAAACAATATATCATATAAGACACAAGTGTTTCGTCTGGGAGACGATAACACTATGCAGTATTTTCTCAAAGTTTGATAAGATGCACATAAGAACAAAATGGAATGTGCATTGAACATGAGACGATACACATAGACTAAGAAAACTAGTACTTAAAATAAATATTCATATGCTTACTCTATGTTTGTAGGGAATATCTATCTGCCAAAGAGACCCGTTCAAAATCAGATATCAAAGATCTCTCCATACACGAGCTAAAATTGTTTCCTTCATTAACTTCCTGACACAAAGAGATTTTAACTTTGACCCAGCTGTATGCCCCGTATGAAATGCATGTCAATCATGAATTTCTGCAAAAGATTATACTACCTAGGGAGATAAATGTTGTCAATTATCAAGGATGTCGTGAAGAGAACGAAGTAAAGATCAAAGTTGCACTAAATGCAACAATCATGTTAAAGCTCATCTAACACAAAATGGACATGATGGAAGACCATCCAAAAGAACACATATTAGGCCTTTAACTAGGGTCATGGCTAAAATAATGGAAGAAGAAGAAGAAGGAGTTCAGAAAACTATTTATATGGAGAATTAATTTTTAACTTTTCTTCCAAATTTCCTAGTCTAATAAAATTGTAACGAATAGTGTAGGCTTTTATTTGGGTCATTTTCTTGGACCAATTTTCATGGACCATGTATTGGGCCAATTAAAGTATAGTGTAAATAGAAAAAAGAAATAATCTAGCTAGAGTTACAATTGTGCCTCCTTGGACCCAATGCAACTCTAGACCATCTAGGGTGCACAAATAAATTACTATAGTGCAAATAGAAAGCATGGAGTGGAAAGAAATGTATGAAGGTCCACATGTCATCCCCTCAATGGAAAGGATTCCCATCAATGCCAAACGGTCATTTGTCTTCATGGGAATGGAGATGATTCTCTCCAATTAGAGGAGGACACTTGTTAACCTCTAATTTGGGAGGATTTGTTCCAATTAGAGAGAGTCACTTGTCCTTCTATGAGTGGAAAATTTTTAAGGTTAAAGGTTGTACTGTGGCTGTCCATAGCACTATAAATACAAGTTCTAGCTCCCTTATAAATTAACTTTGATTTGAGTAATGAAATGTTGTCCAATTTGAGACATTTTTACTTATTCAAAGTTCTTTATCGAGTTGTCTTCTTACTAGACAATTTTCTAGACTCCTCCTAATAGTGTTGGTTCATCCTCACTCTAGAAACTAAGTGTTGGCCTAACCTCACTTAGATTCACCGTCATAATTTTCATCTCTTCCAAATTTCTACAATTCTTCATGCTTCCTAAATAGTGTTCATCATCTGTAGAAGATGTTCAAATCAAACAAATGAAGAAAAATATCTAAAAATGAAGATGCAAGCTAGGATTGCATCATTTGGGAGTCATAGCTTTGATTGACTAATGAATTGTTGCACAAATTCAACCTCAATTTGTCTCTTAGTTCCCTCCTAGTTAGCAATTTTGTGACTGTTTTAGCTAGGATCCTCTTAGAAGTTTATCTCACATCTTCTAAGCATATTTTCCCTACTTTATTTCACCTTCATCCACAGTTTAAATTCATCCACAAAAGCCACAAATCTGCTCCACCTTCCACAACAAATAACTAAACCAAAAGAAACAATGCAAATCAAGCTAGAATTGTATCAGGACATGCATAGAAGCTAAAGATGCTCAACAACTATAAAGGATCATCTAAAGGCTACCTTCTTTAAGAGTCTATAAAAAGGATAGTTAATGACAAATGTTGCTCAAGCTAAGAGCATTCGTCTAAGCCAAAAGTGTAGAGGTTGCACTATACAAAAATGTTGATCAGATAATAGAACACACCTCAGCTTGGTAGAAGGATCATCAAGCTAAATAAAGATTAAATTATTGTGATCCAGAGTAAATTTTTCGAAAACATTTATATTTCTTATCCAACTACCTAGGCTAGTGAACCCAATCGTTATATACATCCAAAAATCCTACCCTCCTTAGAGAGTAAGATGATCTGAACTAGGAAAGAAAGCTTAAATATTGTATTTGTCATCAGACGCAATCCTCCCTAGTTATCAGACAAAATGATTAGTGGATCATTGAAATATAAACCTTCATATCTTAGCCAAGTGTGGCTATTTGGCAAAGAACACTTGGTGCAGACAAGAGTGACTTGAGTAAAGAATACTCTTCGATGGGTCATCTAGGAATGGCTACAATTCAAAAGAATATTCGATTAGCCAGGTGGCCAAGTGTAAAGAATACTCAGGGTCAGTCAGGAATGACTTGAGTAAAGAATACTTTGTGTCATCCAAGAGTGGCTTAAGGAAAGAATATTGAAGGGGTTAACCAAGAGTAACTACGAGCCCAAAGAAACTCTACATGTACTTCGCAACTTTAGTCTGCCTAGTTGAACTTGACTGGTTGGTCGAGAACTGAATGTAGTATGTGAGATAGACAGACCAATATAAAATTTTGTGTACGTTTTTCCTTCTCCTTATATCTTTTACATTGCATGTTATTATCATTTGCATTTGTCATAGAAGGAGAGTTGATACATAAATAGCTTTAACATTAGCTTAATTGCCCTTTTAGTCTTTAATTAAGTAACAAAAATTAATTTCATCCCTCGGTTTTTAAAATGTTCAATATGGTCTGATAAGTGTCTAATTTCAATAATATATCATATTAAAATATAGGCACTTATGAGAATTTATTGCTAATTTACATATAAAATAATCCCTAATTTATAAATTTATACCTTTTTACATTTTTTATGATCTTTATTTGAATAAGAGTATTTTATTTATTCCCAAATTTGGTTTGCAAGTTTTTAGGGAAGATTGGAAATTTGGATTAAAGAGTAATGATTTGAGCTAAAAAGAGAAAGTTGGATGGTCTCAAAATAGAGAAAAACGTCGAAAAAACTAATGTTGCAACAGGAGTATCTCGCTCAAGCGAGATGTTCTCGCTTGAGCAAAAATGCTCCAGGATAGTTTTCAAAAATCGACGCTTTCCTCGCTTAAGCGAGAATGAGTTAGACAGATTGGGCATTTTTATGTTTTATCACTTAGCCCATCAACGCGACACAGGAAGCGACCTAACCCTAGAAAATTAGGTTAAATATGGGGGCTAGAGGATCAACTCTAGTGTGCGGGATTGAGAGAAAAACATTATTGAGTGATTTGTAATCAATTGGGAGAATGGAAGGTGTTAGAAGTATGCATGGCTAATTCTACCCTTTGGGATTGGGAGTAATTTGCTCAAACTCTTATGTATTGAGGTAATATTTAATATGACATAATATTTTGTTCTTGATTGATTATTGGTATTGTTGTTTTATTTCTAAATTTTTGTGACAAGTTGAGAATCTTAAATCTTACTTGTAGTATATTTAAGGGTTCTGACCTAAACAACAATACTTAGTATATTTAAGTGCTAGGAATAGACTTAAAATGTTAATTGTTATTAACGTCAGAGTTTCGTTCTAAGTTGTTCTTATAATTATGTGAGGGATCGATATTTAGGAAACATTCTTACGAATTTTAAATGCGAGGAATCGATATAAATGACTTTTATACGGGTATCAATCTCAATCAAAGAACATAATGTTAACATGTTAATCAAAATACATGAGAGTGAAACAGATAAAACCTAATCCCCCTTTTTGCAAACAACACGGTGCATTTTTCGTAATAAGTCATCATGGTTCCAACTATTTTTAAAATGAGTCAATGTTATCCCTTTTGTTGTTAGATTGTCCTTAGTAACGTTAAATGAGTGATGAGTTGACATATAGAGTGGTACACATGGTAGTTAATTTGAAACACATGTATAGTAGGGTGAGATTTTCCACTTTTATGTAGTTACCATTTGCATTTCTTAACATTTCTCTCTTTCACAATCTTCAAGATTTGATTTCTCATCAATGCATTCGACTAAATCATAATTTTTTTCTTAACACTTTTGAATTTTTCATCCCAATTTCATGTCGCCCCTCTCCCATTGCTTGTAATTTCCCCAACTTTTCATGACCGAGATTTAGGGTTTCACCCTATGTTCATCCTTCATTCTTATCTTTGAGAAAAACCCATTGATTTGCCTTATTTAAATGGGTTTCGTCTAAAGCTTCAAAGTTTACCATTTTCACCTTCCATGTCGCCCTGGTGATGTGAAATTTTTCGTCGCTTTGAAAGCTACAAAATGGACATTCTCGTCCGTAATTTTTCAGCGAGCATGGTGTCAGTAATAAAACCTTTGGTGCTATTCAAGGATGTTTTGGGCTTGGAAAAGATGAACCTTTGCATGACTTAGTTGAGCATGTGTTGTGCGTTGTTTGATTTGGTAAGAACACGTTGGAGAAAGAGGTGAGGAAAAGAACCCTTGTTAAACTCGTTGATTTCTCTTGTGGGTCCTCAAGGTTTGGTGAACCTGTTATTCTCGTTGTGGGGCAAATCTCAGCCTATTGTACAAATGTTCAAAAAATAATTGTCATGTGTACCACTTTATGTGCCAACTCATCATCCAGTTAATGTCGTTAAGGACAATCTAATAGAAGATACCACATTGAGTCATTTTAAAAATATTTAATACCAGATTCAACATTTTGAACGATTCAAAAGTCAATTTTCTTATTCTTTTTGTAGATGAACAATAATACTTTATTGATGAATGTTAGGTCAAATTTGATTTCTTAGATAATTTCCATTATAAGAATTATTATATGATATTTTAATTTACTTTTTGTAAACTTTATTGTGCCCTGACTTTTAAAATCTTATGTCATGTTAGTGTACTTTAATAAGATCTTATAAAACTTACACCTTATAGTTGTAGTTATGGAATGGAGAAGCCCTTATACCATTTTTAAAACCATGTCCTACTTGGAGCACATCTTTAAATACTTATATAATAAAATAAATAAAAATTGTAAAAGAGAAATAAAAAATGTAAATGTAAATGTAAATGGTTTAAAAAAAAGTATGACAATATACCTATATACCAGTTATAAGATGAGCCAGTTTTTATAGTCAACGGATCATTGAAACCGTTAAGGATTTTAAAACTATGGTAACAGTTAAAAGCTGAATCCATGTTACCACCCTCAGTATCTTACAAATTCACTACTTTGGAGTTCGGCAAAAGCACTAGTAGTAACCAAGAAATAAACACAGAAGGGACCTGCGGTTAAAATTGAATACATTGAGATCAAATAACTGGTCATGAATATCACACCACCTGGACAGTAGAATTTCTGTAACCATACATCTAATAGTACAAGTCATGAATCAAAATTTATAAACTAAACTCAATTTCTAGGAACTACTGTGAGAAAAATATGCAAACTGTTCGAGAACTAAAAGGTGTGTGTATAAGCACTTCTTCAAGCGTCGTCCCCTTTAAACTTGGCATCGTAAATCTGAGGTTGCTGCAAAACAAAAACAAGTATTCTTAAGATCCACTAAAAAGAAAAGTGATGCAGCAAAACCACAAGCTTGCTATTGGATAATCAATTTATGCACACCGATATTACACACACTTTGCACATATAATGGCATTTGAAGTTAATTTAACCCACTACGTAAATCATTCTGCACAAATGTTCAGTAAGGCACAGTGTATTAAGCGCCCATCTCCTAGAAAACTCCACCCAATAATATCTCACATGCAAGGCAATGTCAATGAAATACATATCTCAATCTTCACACAATTCACTTCAAAGTTTCCTACATAAACCCCATCTTGTTGGCTCAGCTGCCATACAAAAAACAGAGGGAGAAAAATATACATTAACGAGATTGAGACAGGATAAGGATCCTCTCATTAAAAAACATTATTATATATAAAAATATATTTTATCAACAAAATTTAAGGTTCTAGATCTCTTTCAGTGTTACATTATAATATATAAAAGTATAATACCTAAATTTCACCTTTCAAACCCATTTTGCAAGGTCAAGTTCTCTTTTAAAATGGCATTAGAAAATATCCTAACAAAGTGTATCAGGCATATCATGTCACCTGTGATCAAACTATCTACAAATATTTAGTCTCTCACTTGATAAGTCCAGTCCTCAACACTATGGGATGTGTTAAAAATCCTACATCAACTAAAGCTATGATCAAGTTATAATATATAAATAAATACAAACTTTATCTTAAAAGGTAGTTTAGTGAAGTTGGAGTTAGTTTTGTGATGTTGAGTTAGACTTGAAGTTCACTTTCTAAGACAGGAAAAATGTACCTGGAAATAATTCTTTCCCATTGATGAGTGTAGTAATAAGGAATGCACAAATATGCACCATCAATCAGTAAAAGTATTGTCAGAAGGGTTCGTTCAACTCCCACTACTTATCAGATCAAAACATTCCCCGACCCTTCAGGTGAAGGCACCTATTAAGTCAATCAAGCGTTAATCTATTACAAAGCAGATTACCAGCCATCCCACCCCATGTGATTTAAGTAACACTAGTACCCCTTGTTTTGTAAATACATTCATATTAATCTCCCCAGTTAAAAAAATTCATCAGACAAATGACCAGTTTACAGACACAAACCCTCCATACAAGACAGTTAAAATCAGCACAATCCTCACAGTATTGTTTTAAAATTATAAATCTGAAGAAACAAATTCAGCAGGTAATTCAAGACAAAGTGAATAGATGAATACCATATAGATAGCAGAAATCATTCTTCCTGCAAACCACCTTGTGTGCATTGCACGTTGGGCAGCACTAGCTGCTTCGACTGTTTCAAACTGCAAATACACAAAACCTGTACTTCTTCTGCATAAAAGATTAATCAATTATAAAATAGTAACTACACACAAAGCATATGTGTGGGAAAAATAAAATAAAAGAAACAATGGATCATTTATGGACAAGTTCTACGCGTTCATAAACATACTTGTCAACATAAATATGCTTCACCCGTCCATATTTGGAACACTCTTCTTCCACATCCTCTTTAATGTCTAGATCAAAATCTGGCTCTGTCTGCATCTTGAAATATTTGATATTAGTACTTTTTAAATGAAATAGCAGAGGCTAATTGTAATCAATCAGTTAATTCTCACCTCAGTGTTTGGATCAAACATATTCTTCAACAGTAGACACTCACTGGGGTTTCCAACAGGTTCAATCACTGGGGTAGGCACAACTTGCATCGGGACAGTTGATGCTGGTATTACGCCTGGATTACCAATAGGCATCATAGCCTGTTGAGCAGGAGCTGACCCATTCCCAACAGGAAGACCAATGCTGCAGTGTTTGGAATATGTTAAGAAAATGAATAAGTTTACAGAATATGGTAGAAGAAAATATTTAAACAAACCTTGCTGCAATGCCAGAGCGGTCCAGTTTCTGCATAAGCAATGCTCTTGATTGGGCATTTAAAGCCTGTATATCAAAAAATGCATAATAAATCAGCGACAAACTCATTACAAAAAACACATTAAAGTAGCATTTTTCACCCAGTTTTCTTAACCACCAAACCATGTCCGAGAATCCAACAAAGAAAAGAAACAAAAATGCAGTTTCTTGGTGCAGAATAGGTGAAAGCACAAAATAAAATTTTGAAACTTCAGATTTTGATCCAGATCAGGGAAATGGTAGGGACATGGAAGCACCTAATTTATACGCCTAGTGAATATGCAAAACCAGGCACAACTAGTAACACATCAATCGGTATTTAATTTGTTTGACATCAACAATTTGTAATGCCTTCTCACTCCTAAACGCCATTCACTCAGTAAAACAATAAAAATGGACACTCAATTGAAATAAAGCTCCAATGCAGCTATCTATCAAATAGCAACAATCCAGTTATCTATCTGTGAAAATATTTAAAGCTAGAATTATTAGTTGCTAAAGTGTTACTGAAACAAACAGAAGTTCTGGTCAATCGAGACAAACAAACTGGAAAAAACCCGAAATAATCCATACAAATACAATGAGAAATGTAATTACAAATTTTCTGTAGAACCCATTTTTGTTTTTTTTCAACTGAACACTCACCAATCCACCTTCATCATCATCAAAGTCTGCAGATTTTGCAGTTGTATCTTGGTTTCCAACATGATCTGTTACAGATGAAACCTGTGTTCCACAAACAACATTAATTACAAACTCAAGGACAAGCAATGGGAGAAAAACAAATAGATCCGCACAAAAACATGTGTACCTTTATAGTCCTGCCAGCAATTTCCAGCTTTCCATTTAAACTCTGAGCAGCCTTGGCATGCTCAAGATGGGCAAACTGTTCAAGAATAAATATACAAAAGAGATAAGTAACGTCATTATTATTGGAAACAACAATTCTTGAAGTTAAGCGTTAGTAACGAACTTGAACAAACCCAAAGCCCTTGCAATGTCCCGTCTCCAAGTCAAGAGGCAGTTGCACAAGCTCCACTGGACCAAATGGCTCAAAAATCTATAGAAAAAATATGTCAAAAGCTTATAAATGACAAATTATCAAATTATTTTGATTAATGTCTGACAGCAGACTACATTGCACTAAGCAAGTTTAGCAGTTCTTAGTTCACTTGTTCTTCAGGTTTTATTTAAATAAAATCAGTGTTTGGATCTCCACTATCATATTCCCAATCATGACTGGCAGTAATGAAAATTCATGTCATATTCACAACATAGTCAAAGCCAAATACCTCTCTCAATTGACTCTCTGACATATTGAAGTGAAGGTTCCCCACATACAGTTTCCTGTCCACAGCTCCATATGGTCCTACTATCCCAGCAGCTCCACTGGTAGCATTAGATTGGACAAGGTTCTTTTCAGCCTCAGAAGGTTTGACCATTACAGGTTGTCCCAGAAGAAGTTGGCCTGAGAGAGCAATTGCCATTGGCACTGACATTGCATCATAAAATTCAATGTACCTGCAGCCTCATTAAGAACTTACATCATGTTTTCAGAACTACAAAATACAAAGAGTTCAAACAAAACTTAAAAGCATACAGTAAAGATGTAGGGAAACAAAAACTCTAGTTCACACGACTCAAACTGGGGGTATCTTTCGATGCATCTGACTCATGTGAAGAAAATGTTAGCCTGCTGTAATAAAAATACAAAACTAAAGCATATATTTCAATCAAGAGAGAACAAGACACATGTCAGAAACAAAAAACCGTGGGGAACCACTAAGAAGGGGAGGATAGTAACCAGCAAGCAGCAACTCTTCTTTACTTATATATGTGCATTCAAGCAAATCAAATGCTATGAAAGGGAGCTAAATTAAAGCTGGCCTGGAGAAGAAATCATTTTGACACCCACTGCCATCACCTATCCCCAAAAAAGGAATAAAATGAACATAGAAGAAATGTCCAACATCGTCGAGAAATATGAAATAACCAGTTCAAGAGATATAAACTGAAAAGGCTCAACAACAAACGAAAGAAATCCTCACTGCATGCATATCAGAAATGCAGAGGAAGAAAATTGGGAAAAGGACCAAAAAGAAAACCGGGATTATGTCATCTACCTTGAGTACGCAGCATGAATTGATTAAACATGAGTGCAAGGTATTCCCATCATCCCTCATCATTATCGCATTGCTAGTCCATTTAAGAATACAGTTAAACATGATTCTTGAAAGTTGATATCCTAATACCACAATTGTGCATGCACATGAAGAATAAACTATTCTATGAGAGAGTGCATACCCAACTCCTTTAGATCGTCTTGAGTTCCTATCCATGATTAGACGGACATCCCTTACCTGAAAATAAGGAATACTCGAGGTAAATAGAGGAACTATCACATAGATGTAAGACATTAAACTCAGAGCATCAAAAAACTGCATCTAGTTGTTAAAAATAATGCCATAACCACAATTTCACTCACCACACATGCACAGAAAGTACATATGTGTGTGCAAAAATTAACGCTTACTGACCTTGCCAGCTTTTGAGAAGAATTCATAAACATCCCTCTCTGTCGCCTTTAAGGGCATCTGTAATCATCATATACCAAATAGCCATTAATTAGAAAGGAATATCAAATCCCAAACAAATCAGGTCTTTTAATATTTATAACAAAAATGGGTCAATCAATCAACCTGGTATGCAAAAACAGTCCTCTGGTCCCTTTCTGGATCTGCCTCAGGCTCCGCCGCATCTTTCTTGTCCCTAAATCTCCTGCAATTGAAAATAAAATTTTGTATATGTATAGAGTAGTACATCAAACTTAAACCTAATATTCAGATTGAATAATTTGTGGCACAAATCCAAACGTACATTGCTAATATTAGAGTCCCAAACAGCACCTAATCTTGAGAGGGAGTAATGTCTCAATCTCTTAACTGTAGCCATTATTCCAAAGTATAATGTTAATATAACAGTCCAAAGTAGCATTCAATCCTATAAAATTCGTATATACCAGTGCCTCCTGTTCTGGATTTTATTTTCCCTCATAAATTTGTCAAAGACATTTCCAGGGGGGTTCTATGTGTACCTCAATATTTATCCCCATATTTTTCAATTTAAAGTAGCAGGGCACTGTAGCAGGAAGGTTTCTATTTTAAATACTATAATACAAACTACATAAATTATACTCCTCGTATTCAAAAACCAAAACAATACAAAATTAAAGAAATCAATGACAAATAATAAGTCACCGTCTACCACACAGTCACCATTAACCATCTAAAGTGAAAAATGGGAGATAACAGTGGAATTGATATTAAAAAAACTCACAACAAATTAGATAAAACTAGCAGAATGTGAACTAGGAAGTATAAAGAAACAGAAAGCATGGACAAGGGGGAAAGATAGTCCTGTAAACTGTGAAGAAACATGGGTTAAAACAAAGGTAAGCTTTTTGTGGAGTAGTAAAGGAAGACGGGTTTAAAATCTTACTATGTATATGAAGCAAGAAAAGCATTACAAAATGGGCAGAAATCACAATTTCACCCCAAAAATCCTAAACAGCATTGTTTCTGGGGTAAAAAGTCTATATCATGGTAGCACCAATATAACACATGAAAATGGTTGCTATTTAAAATCACACCGCTATTTAAATCCCATATCAGACTAAAACTTCCCCACTATAGCACACTGTTGAGTTTATCCCTTAAGAAAAACCCAATATCAACATTAGCGATGATGTAGAAAATTTAAATCTACATCCCGGATGGAAGACATCTGACTACAAAAAGACCTCCCTCACGAATGATACAAAGAACAATAAAAAATAAATTAAATTAGTGCTAAAAAATTGACAAAACTCAACTTGACTCCACATAAAAGTTTTTGTACTTCCTGAAACCAAATAGTACTCTTAATTTCCCTGTCCCATCCATTCTTTTAAAGTAAAATGGCTTGGATGGTAGACCGTCAACAGGAGGTATGAAGTTAATCACAAGCAACTATATTATCTTGTGATTTAATTACTTTCTTGTCTATTTAATTCATACCAGAGCTATAAATTAAAATCAGAATTGGCAAAAAAGAAGGAAAATTAGGAGCATTACCTGGTATCTCTGGTGTCGAAAGCCCGTTCCCTGGTATCTCTGGTGTCGAAATCCCGTTCCCTCGTATCTCTGGTGTCGAAATCCCGTTCCCTCGTATCTCTGGTGTCGAAATCCCGTTCCCTCGTATCTCTTTCTCTATCTCGCTCAGAACGACTCCTGCTCCTCCGAGACCTCTCTCTCTCTTCCCGTTCTTTGTCCCTTCGGTCTCTATCTCTGTCTCTTTCTCCTTCCCTATCTCTGTCCCTTTCCCTCTCTTTCTCCCTCTTCTCCCTCTCTTTGTCTCTGTCCCTCCGATCCCTCTCCTTGTCTCCCTCCTTTTCCCTATCTCTATCTCTGTCTCTGTTCCTGTCCCTGCTACTTCTCTCGCCATCTCTGTCTCTATCTCTATCTCTATCTCTATCCCTGCTACTTCTGTCGCGCTCCCTGTCGCGCTCTTCGCGATCTCTATCCTTCTTAGAGCCATTCTCGTCGTCTCCCCTTGACCTCTTGTTCTTCCTCTCCTCGGAGCCGTCGTCGATCCCGTCGCGCTTCCTGTAGCTCCTTTCAGTCTCTTTCTTCTTCCTGCTTGAGTCACGGTCCTCTTGTTCCTCCACTGTCTTCTCCAAGTACTCGTACTCGTCAAAGTCCATGACTCCTTCTTCTCCGGCGATTCTCAAATTCTAGGGTTTTGGGGTTTTCTACTCTCTGTACGTGGATAGATAAAAAAACTGGAAAACAAGGACGAGTATGGTTGGCTATTCCCTCTTCCTAATCTATAAAACCTTTAATATTAATAATATTATTATTACTTATTCACATTTTTGTTACATTGAAATATCATATATATATAATTTTATTACTTTAATATTGTAAAAATATATATACTATTGTAAAAATATATATACTATTGTAAAAATAGTATTAGAAAATTAAATAGTTATTATTTTTAAGTTTTATTAATTTATTATTTTTATAGGTTTTTAATTTTAATATACATATGTATATAATATTGTAAAAATAGTATTAGAAAAATTTAATAGTTATTATTTTTAAGAAGATAAATTATTCTGTTATTTTAAAATATAAGAAAAATATTTAATTATTTCTTTTACTTTAAAAAATAAATATTTTTTTTTATTTAGTTATTTTTTATTTCTTAAAAAATAAAATTGTCTAATTAAAAGATAACACTAAAGAAAATTACCAAATAATATTCATATCTTTTAAAAGAAATAATATTTAATTATTTCAAAATTACAAATTATTCAATTATTTATTTTATTAAAAAAATAAATTTATATAAAATTATTTAATTAAAAAATGATATAGAAATATTTATCAAATAATATTTCATCTTTATATAATATCTTGATTACATCAAAAAATATATATTATATTTATTAAATCATTCAGTATGATTAAATAAAAATGTCAAAGAGAACAACAAATTATTCTTATTTTTTAAACTGTATAAATATTTTTGGTAATAATTATCTATTATCAGAATCATAATGTTCATAATTAATTAAGTCTTTTCTTCTAAAAAAAGTTTCTTACTTTGTTATAAATATAATTTGGTTTCTTATCATTTATGGTGAATGTCTTTTTATTGTCTAAGAATAAAATTAATTTTTTTATTATGTGATATTTTTCTAATTATTATTGTATCAAACACAATGTTTGAAGTTATCTTTTTTAAAAATCATGGTACAGCTAGTGAAAACATAAAATTCAAGATCATTGGGTAAATTGATAGAAATCCCATATAGATTAGAGATGAGGACAATTCATTATATATAAGTGGGTGCAAACCTCACCTCATGAACCGGTTTATGGGATTGATTAAAGTTCACTTCGTAATATGTTATTATAGTCATTTTGATTCTATACTAACGATTGTATTAAAATGTGGTTTAATAGAATAATATAATATATTTTATAAGTTTTTAACATTTAAAATACTCATAAATGTTAAATTTTTTACAATAATTAGATTTAAGGAGTAAGAATACATAGTAATATTTTTTTTAAATAATAAATTTATTGAAAAAGGATGTCAAATACTTTATTTTTTAATTTCAAGTAAGAAACCTAAAATGATAATTTTGTTTTATATTGTTGAACGCCTATTAACTGATTTTCAACCAATTTTTTTCTGTCTTAAATAGCTCCTGAGTTTTCACATCTACTTAATATGAGGTTTTTTTTATAAAACTGATGTAATTTTGATTGAAAATTACACAAATGAATAAATTTAAAAAAAAATACATGTTATTCGGTAAATTATTTTGTAAAAACAACTAGTTTAAAACATAATTTTTTTCTCTCACCCAAATGGTGTATTTGTGATTTTTTTTTTCAATTTTTAGTGAAGTCAACCTTTGATAGTATATTTAGCAATTTTTTATATTTTTGTAACACATTTTTTAGAGCTTTTAATTTTTTTAAATTAAAATGATATAATTCATAATTTATTTATATAATAATTAAATATATTTTGAATAATTTAAGATATTCAAGTTCCTAATTGAACACAACTCTTACCTTATTTCATTTCACTTGTCTCTACTGAAGATATATGTTTCCCTTCCCTTTATCACCACTGACATGGACACCCCACAAACCATTTGGAACCGATAACCCAAAGAATGTTTCACAATATGAGTTCTAGTCTGAGCGAAATCACTCATGGGCAAAATGCATCAATTTACAACGGAGCGAAATATGTGTGGTTATAGTGAAATCATTGACTTAAAAAGGAATATTTTCACTGCAGTGGAATTGTTCATCCATTCCAACGAAAAAATGGCCGAAATGAAGTACATTGAAAAAGTCAATTTTTCGCTTCAAGGACAAAAATTTGGTTTAAGCAAAAACACTCATGATTTTAAGGGAAGAAGTTTCGTCAAGGCGAAAAGTGTTTGGTCTAAACAAGATCACTCTTGAGAAAAATGCAACAATTTCTAACAGAGCAAAATGTATGTTTAGAGAGAAACCACTAACAACCAGAACTAGTTACTTATGTGATTGTAAGTCGTCATTTCTATTAGGTTTTTGGCCAACCAGTGGTGGCAGGAAGTATGATCTCAAATAACTTAACAATTACTTTTGTGTGACCCCCACAACATGAACAAGGTCACCCTAACTGCTCAATTACATAGAATTTAGTAATGACAACCGTTTTCAGGTAAGCACAATGAACCATGCCAAAATTGGATATCCATCCTACCAAAAGTAACTCAGGTACAAGTTTTTGCACACTACTACCTCTTAGACAAAGGAATGCAGTTTCAACTTCTCCAACCTTACGCTCACGTCCTTACATACTGTGTATAATGTGAATTCAAGAACATGTAAAAAATTCATGCTAACTTGCTTAAGGCATACCAAAATGTGAACACATCCACTGGGACAAGAAAAATTGGTTACCCGTGTCACTATAAGTGGTCACTTCTATTAAGTTTTTGGACAACTAGCGGTGATAAGATGTACTATCTGAAATGACTTAAAAATTACTTTTGCATGACCCCCACAACATGAACAAAGTCACTCTAACTCCTCAATTACATTGAATTTGGTAATGACAATCGTTTTCAGGTAACCACAATGAACCATGCCAAAATTGGATACCCACCCTACCAAAAGTCGTTAGGCACAGGTTTTTGCACATTGCTACCTCTTGGCCAAAGGAATGCAGTTCCAACTTCACCAACCTTACATCCACGTCCTTACATATTGTGTATGGTGTGAATTCAAGAACATGCACAAAAAATCCTGCTAACCTGCTTAGGGCATACCAAAATATGTACACATCCACTAGGACAAGCATAATTGGTTACCCGTGTCATTATAAGTGGTTACTTTTGTTAGGTTGATGGGGCCAACCAATGGTGAAAGGATGAACTATCTCAAATCAATTATCAATTACTTCTTCAGTTTAAAAAATACAACACTTGTCCAAATTGAAATATTCAAAAAGTACTTAAACTAATCTGTAACACAGTAACACAACCAACCAAATGTAGTTCGACTGAATTCTTTTGGAGGTTGAAAATTTCATAAGTCCGTTGTAAACTCCTAACAACTCACTCGTGCACGGCTTCATTCCAATTATACAAATTCAATTCATCTAAATTATCTAAATCTCAACATAAAACTACTAGAACACCTAGATGTTTGGGGAAAATAAAAAATAGCAAACCCAAGCAATATATACCGTATACAAAATACATTAACATGTTTTTTTTCTTATTTTACTTTCCTTCAACTTCTTGTACAATGACAACTATTGTGATCTCCTCCCCAGCAAATAATTTTTTAACCAAGCCCCCCTCAATGTCTTCTAACTTAACATTTTTACCAATAATTCTCAATCCCAAAAAAATACAAACATCAAAAGGACTAAATGACACTAGATGTTGCCTTATCTTAAAACATTTGTCCTCAATTGACCACCAACTAACCAATTTCCTTAAAATAGTACTTTAAATAATTAATGGTTGTTCTAATCCAAACATCCATTTAAATGGTGTACTTTCAATTCTGTTACGTTGGGAGGAAGATAACATACTATTAATCTCAATGATATGTTTTGTATGTACTTTGTGCCTCACCCAAATCTGCAATTATAAACAATAAACTAATTACTTTGTATACAAAATCATACAAAAAAATATATACCTATTCAGACCAACATATATTCACTTCGTTAACATTCACAACATATTGTTTTTCCATCTTTTGTTTTAAAAACAAACCTGTCATACACAAAACACAAAGTCAGCAAATTCAAGAGTGTGTAAGGCCAAGGCAGTGTTGAGAAAATATTTTCGCTATCCTATATAGACTCTCTCTCTCTCTCTCTCTCTATATATATATATATATATATATATATATATATATATATATAATCTTACGTCCTGTAGCAAAACACTATGGTTAAGTCACATAGAGGAATGTCCCCTCTTCAATTTTTGTTTGATGTACATTTTAATTAACTCCATTTGCATAAAATTAACTCATACATTCAAAATTACTTTCAGAGATGCACAATAGTTCAACTTATAAATTTTTAGCATCTTCTGTTCAACTTCAATACTACACTTCACATTCTAGCTTCTACCTTTTTACACAATACAAATAGTGACTTATTTAATTGCCAAAGAACTTTGTTTATGAAGAAAACTTTGGCAATCTTTTCGTTACAGATACTACCTTATGTATTCTGATCATTATTTGCGAAAAATGCTATCTAAACTGATTAAGATCACACTAACCATACGAAACTTTTCAAAACGAGAAGCAGGTTATGGAGCAAGCGCATATGATGATATATTTTTTGTGGCAACCAACAAAATATGGTTCTTAGGTTAATCTTTCTCTCCTATGTCCCAAATCCTTATATTTTAGACAAATAAACAAGAAATTAATTAAGCATATATAGGAACTAAGATCTGACATAGATCAAAGGGAGCAAAGATCCCTTCACAAGAATCACTTAATTAAAGAAACATTAATTCCATAATAAAGAAAGAAGTATGTTTATCTTGACATAATTAAGTAACATATATAAAACCTAAAAGGGGCAAAACAAGCAAGGAAAAGAAAACAAAAATAATTATACAACTCATTTCATCCTTAGTTAGTTCTTAACTAACTTAAGAACCCTATCATAACCACTCAACACACACTGACCGAAAGAAAACACAAGCACAAATACTCACAAAGACAACACCAACACAAAAACCAAACCAGAAGCACACCAATAAAAAAGAACAAAACACAACACACAAAAAAATGCAACAATACCACGAGAACCACTACAAACTCCACAAAAGGAATAATGACAACAAAAATGAAAACATAAAGAGAGGTCACAGTGACATAAAAATGAGCGCACGAAAATGGAAAAAGAGGTAAAAAATTGCCAAATCACATGCCATGTCATCTACTTCATTCTGACTCTGCCAGCTCATGCCAGGTGGATCATACCACGTGGATGTTTGTCAAATATGTGTTAGTGCATAGCCAGTGTCAACATATGGGGGCTCTTAAATTAATAATGATAGATCTCTGGTCTCGCTCTTTCTGGCTTCACCAAATTCTCTCTTCAAACACTTTATCTAATTCAGTTCCTAATCTCATAGACTTCTGGATCTTTCTCCCATTCTTTTCAACCTCTAATCCTTACCTTTCCCTCCGTCATGTAGTGCTTTTTCAATTTCAGTTACCGCCATAAATTCTTTTTGCTTTTCTTTTTTTCAATTTTTACGCGTCGACATTAAATTAATGGCTTCGTTTCGGCGGACTCTTTCGCCGGCGTATCCCGATCGCCAGTACCTAAATGGTTCGTTTCCGGTGTCCTCTCCGACGCATAAGCTCTCCTCCGCGAACGCCAAGTACTCGTCGCCGCTGCCGGCGCTTGCAGCGGCGTTCCAGCAACTCGTCGGCGGCGTGTTCACTCGCCGGCACGGTCGGAAAGGGAAGTGGAGACGGGCGGCGTTCAGGTGCGTGCTGTGCTTCTTCGTAGGGTTCTTGCTAGGCATGTTCCCGTTTGGCCACATGGCGGAGGACATTCGGTCGAACGAAATGAAGCCGCCGCTGCCGCAGGCGAACAACGCGCAGCAGCTGCTCCAGGAAGATCGCGTTCTGCGGAATCGTGTCGAGGAGGGTTTCGTGATCGATCCGGTAAGCCTAAGCGCGGAGAGGGAGAGACAGAGCGTTAGGTTCGATTTTGTGCCGAGGAAGCCGCTGATTTTGGTGACACCGACGTACGACCGCGCCTTTCAGGCGTATTTCCTGAACCGGTTGGGACAGGTGCTGCGGCTGGTGCCGCCGCCAGTGGTGTGGATTGTGGTGGAGATGAAGGCGGCATCGATGGAGACGGCGGAGGTACTGAGGAAGACGGGCGTTATGTATAGACATTTAGTGTGCAATAAGAATTTGACGGATGTGAAGGACAGGGGGGTTCATCAGAGAAACACAGCGTTGGAACACATTGAGCGTCATAGGCTCGATGGGATTGTTTACTTTGCGGACGATGATAATGTGTATTCTCTTGAGTTGTTTGACTCCTTGAGAGACATCAGGTGCTTACTTTCTTCTAGTTGATTGGACTACTGTTTTTTTTTTTTTTTTATTTTTCTTCGGCACTCTTATTATTTGGTCTTGTAGTGATGGG
>Ga0123342_1004556_pt1 | contig 20982 bp, 12 predicted proteins | sample Turbeawhitnodule_FD_89960 | JGI IMG/M metagenome (GOLD analysis project Ga0123342, IMG submission 89960) | Root nodule microbial communities of legume samples collected from Mexico - Turtle bean Mexico white nodule | ecosystem: Host-associated > Plants > Roots > Nodule | place: Mexico: Nepantla...
AATAAAAACTGTTCTTCTTAATCTGGAAAAGTTCTCTAATCATAAACAAAGCTTTTGAATATAAGTTTGTAATTGAATTAAGAACCAATAGGTTTCTTCATAAAATTCATGTAAAAGATTCATCGTCCTTAAAGCTTAGTGTTGAATAAATTTGATTGTTCTTTTGGTATAGTGTGTGTTCTTCAAAACTGTTAAAAGTGAACCAATATGAGTTAGCTATCTTTCACGATCTGGTCTTAATCCCAATCTGGTGCAGTTCTGTTTGTGTTAGATTGTTTTGAAGAATCAATCTGTTCATTCTAAAATCAATCTGTTCTTTTACCTCTGATATACTGAAAACAGTGTGTGTGCGAAAATTTTATATGTTCAATTCACCCCTCCCCTCTTGAACTTAGACATTAATAGACCCAACAAGTTCAAACATCCAATACCGAGTGTCTACAACGGGACCTGGTGTGTATGGACTCCCTCTCAGCTTCTCACCGCCTGATATCTTAGTCTACATGACTTAGATCATCAGTGAAGCCAGAGGATCTCTGTTAAACATAGACTTTTCATACTTAATGTACCATCAAATAACAACTCATACATTATCCCAAATGTATTCATACAATTTTCATCATTCATATATAATACATATCATTCAATCAGAACATGTTAAAAATTTATACCATTCAAGAACTTTTCCAACATCAAAACAATATTTAACTTTCAAACTATCAAAATATAATATTTATACAGGTTCACGCAACTAAAATCAAATAATTTTATCAACTCACAATCTCTATAAGAGAAAATGAAACTTGGAACCATGTCCCTTCCACATTCAGATCTTCTAGTCTAGGGTGCTATAAAAAATTAAATTTAGCTTCCCTTACCTGTAAATCTTTATTCTGATGGAAATTTCTGTTCAGGTAGGATAACCACTCTAAAATTTAGGAATCTAAAACAAATTATCCAAATATTACCAAAATTTAGTATGAGCTTAATCAAGTTGAGAGAAACATTTTTCTCAATTGGCCTCACTAAGATTGATGACTAAATCATAGAGAAAAACAGAGAATAAGAGAACTTTAGAGTAAAAATGAATTTACTCTATCTAAAAATCTGATCGGGTAGAAATGTAGCTTGACTCCTCATCTACAACATGGCGTGACCAGATTTTGGAATATGAGGCATGAGAGAGAAAATGGAGAGAGGAGGGAGAGGAGAGAAGGAAATTTCAGTCACCAAATTACAATATTACTCACTAAATATTATGCTACTAGTTTTTTTTTTGTTATCTTTATTTGATTGTTATTTCGATCACAAATATATTTAACGACCAATTTTAGTACTTTTAACAACTGATTTTAGGGTGATTCTCCCTGCACCCAATCAAACCTGACCTACACCCAATTGCGTTTGTGAAAGTACCAAAGTACCCTTAATAAAAATGAAATTAGGTTAATTGTTTTGTGCACCCAATCACACACCCTTCGTCTCTGCCATTCTCGCACCCAATCACACACCCAACATCGTGATTCGCATTCTCACACCCAACACCGTGGTTCGCATTCTCGCACCTTCGTTTGCATTTCTCCGACAGCGGAGGCTTGAACAAAGATGAACCCATGAGCTTGAAGGTCGTCCACTGTTATGCGAAGGTTTGAGCATCATCTGCGATAGTGAACGAAGGCACCGAAGAAGGCATCGGAGAAGACAAAGTGTGCGTGTGTGTTGCGTTGCGGACATTTTTAGGCGGAAATCATTTTGTGACTTCTGGATATTGTTATGCGGAATCAAGTTGTGTGCTGCGGATATGTTGATCCAGAAGTGTTTAAATCACTTTCGGATGTTTGTATACGGAAGGTAGTAGTCGTGGATTGCGATGGTTTCATTCGGAAGGGTGTGAATGGATTCTGGATATTTGTGTATGGAATATAGTTGTGCGCATTTTCATATCTGGAGTAAAATATCTACTTCCGGACGCCTGCATCTGGAATGCGAAAACCAGGCTTCCAGATGATGATATCTGAGCACAACCCCAGTAAAACCTCCTCTTCTGCATCTCAAAGCATCATCCAAAGAAAATCAAGTTCCTTCTGCAGCTCACCATACACTATTTTTCAAAGTGAAAAAGAGAAGGGCACAATGAAATTTCTAAAAATTCGTCGGGAGCCAATCATAATTGATCGGGTACAGGAAGCAATTGCCCTGATTTTAATAGTCGTTAAAAATATTAGAAAATCTAAAACCCTTATTAGAAGAATTAACTTACCGTGTTCAAAAGAAAAAGATAAGTGAAAAGTCTGACATATAATTTACAATCTATCAAAAACTATGACACTAGCTCATGCAACAAATTTAAGATTTGGAGGGATATTAGAAAAATAGAAAACTAAAAAATATAAGGCATCATTTAAGGTCTATAATGACACACAAAGTAAATATAGTATATTTTAAAAAAACTATGATTTACAATTTTAATTATTACCAAATTTTAAAATAGTTTAATAAAAAAGTTCTTTTAAAAATTAACTGTAAATCAACCAAAGAGAAATTAGAAAATGATGTTAAAAATATTGTTTCAAAACATATTTTTTCCATACGGAAAGAGAAGCTTATTATCTTATTTTGATATTGAAATAAAATTTATAAAAAGAAAAACTAATTTTGTTTATGATATTTTTAACTTGTGAAATTTTTAAGCCTTTTAACATTCTTTCATATGATTATTAAGAGGCTTGGTATAAGATATTGTTAGAAGCAAACTTTGAGTATAACAATTTTAAAAATTTGTTACCATTTCATTTATCATCATGCTTTCAAAGAGTGGTTCTATTGGAAAAAGTCAACCAAGTCAATAATATGTGTCCTTCAATACCATCAACCCAAAGTCTCTCCTTTCTTAAAATCCATCCTTTTCTAGAAAAGTAAAGTTATTTGGTGAAAGAAATTTCAAGTAGCATTCTTAGAAAGAAAGTTTAGGAAAAATCAAGCAAGTCATTTACTCCTAATCCTAAAAGCTTCAAAAGAAAAACGTTATAAGTTCCCAAGTTCAACTAAATCTTAAAGGAAAAACCAAAGCAGAGATAAGTTTTTTTTTTTTTTTTTTCTGTGGAAGCATTATGCTCTTTAGATTTTGATGAAGAAAATGAAGAACAAGCTGATTGTGCTGATAACACGAGTAATCCTTATCTCAATAAATGAGTATAATGATTCAATATTGCAACTTACTATACTTTATGAATTAATTTAGATAATTTTTCATAACTAATGTAAATTCCATAGTGTACTGTACAGTTATGAAAGATCTCGAATCATTGATTGAATATCCTTAAATGACATGATTGATATAATCTTCATAAAATTTCTTTAACACAATTATTAAACATAACTACACTATGAAATTTTACCTAAAAACCAAAAATTAATCCGATAATCCACCTCAATATCGATCTAGTATCAAAGATCTATCATGATATTATTTATTTTGAGTATTGAGTTTTAAATTACCTTTTTGCATACTAATCGAAGGTCAAAAATCACACTGCATTCTCAACTAGAATCAATTCTCAACTAGAATCAATATCAGTTTAGTTTAAAGGAGGATAACACTTTTACTTATGACTTTTTGTAAGTACACATATATAAAAAGTGGCTTGAAAAAAAAATTGTGCTAAATTATGTATGAGAAGAAAAAAAAAGAAGAAATGATAAAATCATCTCAAGAATTGTAAAATAAGAGATGCTTTCAAAAGCAGAAGAGACATTAAGATTTGTCCAAAAAAATGATCAACGGTAAAAATAAAAAGATGTCAGGAGGAGTGATGCAGAGCATAACTTATCTCTTAAAGAAACTATTATATAAAAGGAAAATTATATTTGACATATCTTATATTATAGTTGTATATAGTTTTGGAAAAATATATATAAAATTTTGAATTCCACTCAGAAAATTTATCACTTTATTATAAGTTATATTTTATCTTTAATTATTTTTATTTAATGTTTTATTGGTAGATAATTTGATAGAGGGTGACAATGCTAGTTCCGAAATTTGTCTGTGTGTCGTTGATCTACAAGGGTCTAAATTTGGTTGAGAGCAAAAAAAAAAAACATAAAAATAGGAAGAAGAAGAAATAGAAAGTTAATGATGGGAGAAGAGGTGAAGATCGTGAGCAGTTGAAAAAAGAAAGAAAGAGAAGAGAAGAGAAAAGAAGTGGGACCCAGGTAATAGATCTACGTGTGCAAAGAGGGAACGTATATTAGAGGCAAAGAGGCCTATCATTTCGTTGCTCTGTCATCTCATTCAATTCAATCTCGCGTAACGCAACGAAACACAGGAACAAGAACAAGAACAAGAAGAAGAAGATGGATGCGTCGTCGAGCGGAGAAGGTTCTGAGCGCGGCGAAGAGAAAGGGATATTCCAATACTTTGGTTGGGTTTATCACATTGGCGTCAATTCCGTTGGCCGCGAGTACTGCCACCTCCGATTCCTCTTGGTCAGGGGCAAGTGCGTTGCCATGTACAAGCGTGACCCTCACCAGAACCCTGGCATTGTATCTCTCTTCTCCTTTCCTCTTTCTTTTCACTTCATTCCCCACCACATCCAATTATAATTTTTATCTCATCTTCATATAAACCATTTTCAACTCTCAATCCATATCATTATCATCACTTTCTATGTCTGTCTAGTTAATTAATATGTTCAATCAATGTCACGTTATATATATTAATTAGTGCATTTAATTTGAATTATACATTTTAGTCTCAAATTCTCTCTCATATACATGTGTTTATATGCATTTGTGTGGAGCTTATTCATTTTAAATATGAGAAAATCAAAGATTTGTTCTGGAGAATACTTTTTACTAGTTAAAATTTACTAAATTGATCAACTTTGCTGGAAATTTAATCTTGCTTGATGATTTTCTACATATGTAACAATTTATAATTTTTAAAAACTGAATAAATTTATAATTACTTGTGGATGATACAAGTAATTAACATCTTCCAATGTCCTCGGTGTATATTTTTGCTCACAATGTTTGTATAATTTTAGGGTTTCCCTGATTTAATTTTATTTTTAATGTGAGTTGTAATCACTTTTGAGCATATGCGTTTCTTTTCTTCAGTAATATTGCATTTGTAGCTTTTATATTGCTTAGATATATCTCATTAAAACTTTTATCCTTTATTCAGAAACCCATTAGACAGGGAGTCATAGGTGCCACACTAATGGTGGAGGAGCTAGGATGTCGGAAGGTCAACAATGGGGTAAAACACAAATGTTTTCATTTCTTGTATTTATCAAATTTACTGATTTTGCATTTAGTTGATGGTATAATACTGGTACAAGATATAAGTTACAACTAGCTTTTTGACTTGTGATTATATGTGTGTGTGTGAGTGTCATCTTGTACAGTTCTTGGTACCTAACTAAATATGTTTTATTTGCTTCTCCAGGATCTTTATGTAATACGATTCTACAGTCGACAAGAGGAGGGCAGAAGGGGAGAAGTAAGTTATAGTTCTGAACTGTTTCTTTTCAATAATTGTTGATAGAAAGCTGCTTGACATATACTTGCTTTTAACTGGTGTATCAGTTCATAAAGAATTCAAGGTAGCATCTTAGTACTTGTTCCTACACGTCACCAAGTTTAAAATCATAGTTCAAGCTTCCAACTTTTAACATATGACATAAATTGAACTAGTGAAAAACTATTTGGATTATTTTTTATTTAAAACCTTGCTAAGTTCGCTTATTTGTTCATCTATCCCGTGTATGGTTAATGGGAATATCTTCCTTAGTAGTGCTGCTGCAACCCTCTTCTGGATACATGTATTCAGTTGAATTTCCTTTCTTGTCTGTCAATTCATACACCTTAGTGTTCTCATCTCTGCTACACTTACTGTTGGTTCTTATTGTCACGTCAGTTCCAAACATTCTTTGCTAGTCTTGTAGCTGTGGGGTAGAATTTTCTTGAGTTCGATAGTTATTTTGTGCATGAAAGCTTTTCTCCATTTCATCGACCTAGCCTGAATTCTATGTATGGTAGATAAATATATTATCTACTTTATGCTTTTGTATTGCTTCATTATAGTGCTGACATTTAGAAGTAATGCTTTCTATACAAAAAATATTACTTTTAGTTTCTTTAATCTTACTGGTTTATGTTGTTTATGTGCTATTATTTTTAATCATAATAATGTACAATTGAATATATTATTGATATGCTATCAAGATTAAATGGTACAGAGTACATAATTACAAAAGTTATGCTTATCTAGTATTTTCCTTATTTGTTAGCATCCTTAATAGGGTGGCACCAAAATGCTTCAAACTAGATTTCTACAATAAAATTATGTTTAAGTTTTTTATTAGTTTCAGTTATAGTCTCTTGATCCAACAAAATTCTCGAGTGTCTGTACTAAAGAACTTATTTATTTGAAATTGAACAAACCCTTTTGTTTCATGGGTGCCATGCGTTTTTTTTCTTTTTTTTATTCAGTATAGAAGTGAGTTTTTACATAATTTTTTTTTCAAGATTGCTTGTGCCACAGCTGAGGAAGCCCAGAGATGGATGGAAGCGTTTCTTCATGCCAAGCACCAGGTATGTAAAAATAGCAGTAAGATTTCTTTTATAATGTAAATAATTTTTTCAGTATATTACTCATGTTAATAATTGTTACACAACTAAGCCTGGTTTTTATAGAAAGTGTGCTTATGGGGCAAGCGATTTTGATCAAAGTTTATGATATACAATCTAAAGAACTTGTAGCATAACAATGCAAACATGATTTTTAATCACATTATGAAAGAATGGGTATTTTATTGAAATAAACTAGGAAGAAAGTGACAGGAACTTGGGTATTATAGGGTGCCTAAGTTCCGGATCCAGTAGTATGAGATGCTAAATGGATAATTTAAGTGCTTGATTCTTCTTCCTTAATAGTTAGCTTTTGAGGGTGGGTTTCTCAAATTCTTGGATACTTATCAATTGGTATCATAGCTAGTTGTCGTTATCTCAGAAAGGCTACCTAGAAGGGTTTTGACCGATGAAAGGTTTAACCAATGGAGAGTTCTATGAAGTGTAACCAAGTGAAGTGTTGTAGATAATTCCTATTATAGAAAACTACTGGTGAGTTAATGATACGAAATTTCCCAATAGTTATCATGTCAAATTTCATCTTAAAACCAATTGAAATTAAGTGAAGTTGCCCACTAGATATATAAACCACACTCCCAATAATTACTACCAGGATAAGATACCTGATACATTGTCAAATTTCATTTAAAACCAATTGGCAGAAAGAAGAATGCAACTCGATTCTCTTAAAAAGTAGAGAAATCTGAATGAAATCAAGATGATATGGACCGACCCCTCCTGTTCTTGCACCAAAGATCTTTCCATTTCTGTAGTAAATGGAGTTCTTTTTCCAACCATAAATTTAAAGTTCTGAAAAATAGAAAGAGCTTGAAATTCTTGTTTTAAGAAAATATATCCTAGTACGATGAGAGTAGGCATTCACAAAAGAAACATAGTAAGAAAAATCAGTAGATGAAGAAACAGGTGAATGTCCATACAAGCCTCTACAAGGTTGACAGACAGTTAAAAAAGGTTGAGAAGAAAGTTCATGAGCCTTGCCCATGCAACAAACAAAACACAATGGCATAAAATTTTTGGTAGAAAATGGTATATTACAATTTTGAAGAGCAATATGTATAAGATTGATATTAGGATGTCTTAATCTAAGATTCCAAGTATAAGCATTACTAGTAGTAAAAGTATTGGAAATTGTAGCATTGTTACAAAAGTTAATAGAACTATTAGAAAAATGTTTAGGCATAAAAGGGAGACCTGAAAACTGATATAAGCCATCAGATCCAACACATCCGCAAAGAAGAATGTCATTGGATTCCAGAGATTTGACAAAACAATGGTCAGTATTCAAAATAAACATTATTATGTAAACTTCCTTACACTAATTAGATTCTTGGTAATTGAAGGAACATGTAAAATATTGTTAAGAGTTAAGTGTATCTTTAGGTTGAAAGGTGAAACGAAAGTAGTAGAACCAAAATAATGTATAAAAAAGCTTGCCCATTGCCATAAAAAATCTAATTAGGCCTTTCAAAAGCAGTGTTTGTTGTATATTTTTGAGTGAAATTTGTTACACGAAAGAAGCATCTGAATTTGGAAATTAGGTTCAAGATGAAGTGGGTGCAATGTTTATTATCATAGCATGTGATTGAGTAGGTTCAGTCTTTTAATAAGCTGTGGAGGCCACTGTGATGTTGAAACATACCCAAGATCTGGTATAGTTTGGAGAGTATCCCAAGATGGAGCACATGAATGAGGAAAAGAAAAAGGGTGATATTAAGAATTAAATTTGTGATACCAGAACATAGCAGTGTGAAGATATTTAAAGCAAACTTGACATTGCTTAGAATCGCAATTTGAACGGCCCATTCCAGCATGACCAAAATGTCATTTGTAACCTCGTCTAACCCCACAAATGTCATTTTGGCAGTATTGTTATATTGGACTTATTGATCAAGAACTTGTGCAGAAGGAATAAATGAATTCTGGGAAATATGAGTGAAAAAGTAGAATTTAATTATTTCTTTCCATAATTTTGTAGATACAGTTCTTGAGCAAGAATTAAGAGAGGTTATTTCCTCAACTTCCTCAATAGTGATACTATCAACTTTGCTTTTAACAAGAGCAACAATAAAATCATATTCTTGAGGAAGACCTTCAAGAATTGAATCCAAATGTTTATTAAAGAAATCACATCACCAACCGAACAAAAAGAAAAAGACTAACTGTGCGATTATCCAAAGTTTCTTAAATCAGAGCAAAGCTGCCTTGCCTTAGTTTGATTTTGACGAAAAATAGGCATGTATCTATACTTCATATGAGCGAACACATCCAAGAATAGAGGAACAGATATCAATGGAAAGAGAGGACTAAAGCCAGGCAAGAAGTATTTGATCTTGTTGTTCCTAAGAAGGATATTATGGATTAACATGATTTACATCACAGTTTTGATTTGTTAGAAAACGTGATGGTACTTGTGGATCAACAACAAAATGATGCACCATAATAACAGGTTCAACCTGCTGATGCCACAACAGAAAGTTCTTGTCATTAAGCTTCTCAGTAATTTGATGTGAAAAACTGATAGGAACTTGTGTTAGTGTAGAGGAATGAGTACTGGTGAGAGGAGGAGGGGTTGGAGGTGGATCTAAAGGATCTATAGAAGCCACAGAAACAACAAGAAAAAGAACTGACAAAAGACAATAAAAGGAAAAAGATGAATTGGCTCTAGATACCATATTAAAACTAAGGAATGTATTTCATTACTAAAAGAAAATTATAGAAAATTATAGAAAATTACTAAGGAATTATATATATATGGTTAAAAGCACAACAAAGGAAAGATTAGTTGTAGCAACTCTGGAAACAGAAAACAAAAGAAATAGCCTCTCTAACTAGGTTGTACTTCCTTTTCCTAACAATTCTTTCATCATTATTTCCATATATTGTCTTCCTTTTCTTACTGTTGCAAGATGCACCTTGTTCAAGTGTTGTACCTCGTTATATTGGGGGTTAAATATTTCTAATTTTGGCTTGAAGCTTTTAGTTGAATACAATGATGAACCCTCCACGGTTCTGGCCAGGAATGCTTCAAGAATCCATTGCAAATCAACCCACAATTTCTAGTTAAACTTATGTGATACTAGTTGATAGATATGTTATCGAAGTAGTGAGAAAGATAAAATTTTATTGATAGTAATAATAAGGAAAAATGTTTTAGCAAGGATGATACAACGCTCCAGATGTTTAAGTGACCACCTTGTCACAAACTTTCTACTTGAAAGAAAAGAGCTCACAAAGTGTAAAGAAAACTAAATATATTTGTGTGTTTGAAATACAAACTCAATCCCTTTTTATAAGCTAAACTTGTTAAAGGAAGTAGGAAACTAAACATAAAGGGAAACTAGGAAGGAAAAATATCTATTCACATAAATACAAATATACTTTAAACATGGTAGAAGATTTAATTCTATTTACAACATTTCTAATTCTCTAAAGTCGCCGCCTTCCTCTCAACATTTTTCTTATTTATATGTAACATGCCTCTTCCTAATTATACTTGAATAACTATGGGTTATCTAATAGAATTTTTAAACAGCATAGGCTTTCATTGTATTTAAATATTATGTGAATATTTATTTTTCGTTGTATTTAAATAACTATGGGATGTCACAAAACTATCTCCATCATATGTAGCATGATATGCTTATTTTGAATTTATTTAACATAACCTCTTTTGCAGGCTGAGCACGAGCTATTAACAGAAAGTAATGCCAGAGATAAACTAATGCTGGATATGGAGTATGTGTGTGTTTTTTTACTTCACCTAGAACTCACTTTAGCAAATATATGATAGATTAGCATTTCTTGAGCAATCTTTTTTGACAATTTATGAAGCATAGACTCTGCCTCTAACTTTAACACTGACACTAGACCCAATGACTGACAAACACTAGACCCAATGACACTTTTACCCTTTAGTGTAGTGTGCAACACGTGTGAACAGGTGTCAGTGTTGGACACCTAATTGTCTTTCAATTTCTTATATTTTTTAATTTTTATAAAATAAACTTTAGTAATACTGATCTTTTAATAATATTTTCAAAGAATATGTTTTTCCTTAAAATTTTACTCATATTTTCACTACAAGGAAATCATGAAATAGAAACCAATTTTAGAGACCAAAAATAATTAATTGATATAGTGACTAAATTAGAGACCATTTTAGAGACTAATTTTTTTTTTGGTTTCTATATTAGTTTCAATTATTGTTAAATAGTTTCTAAATTGGTATCTAATTAGCTACTAAGGTTTTAACCATCAATTATTTAGATTCTAAATTTGGTAGCAAAAACGTTGGTAGCTAATTATATACCAATTTAGAAACCATTTAACAATAATAGAAACTAATTTAGAAACCAATTTTTTTTAATCTTTAAAATGGTCTCTAATTTAGTCACTATAACAACTAATTATTTTTTGTCTCTAAAATTGGTTTCTATTTGATGATTTTCTTGTAGTGTTTGATGTTTTTGGTGTAATGAATGACATGTGTGATTGTTGATATCATTATCAAATTGTTTCTTAGAAGTCATCCTTTTATTAGATAACTTATTGTAAACTAACATATCATTTCCCTTTTTGGTATGAAAGGATCGATCTACAAGGAAATCGACATAAAATGAAACGATATGCCTCTGGGTTCAAGAAGCTAAAAAAAATTGGCCAAGGTAATATGATTCACATTGTTCAATCTATAAGGCTTTTTGGTCTTAACATGCATAAAAGAATTGTAACTTTGACTTGTTATTATACCATGTAATCATATGTTATAGTTTGGGTAAGATAATCTATTATTTTTGTATTTTAGTAGTGTGATGGTTTGTTTCCTATTTTGAAAGGAGGGATAGGCTTACATTATTGATATGACCAAAACATTTGCGGGGAGATAGTTGTGAAAATGTGAATCTGAATTATCATTTCTACCTTTTTCGGGAATCTTATATTTGTTTCTAAATTATATGTTTGTTGAGCTTGTTATCTCTCTCTCTTTATATACTAATTAATATTACTTTTTCTTTTTCATTTTAAAGGCCCAGAGACACTCTTACGTCTATCCTCAAAGTTTTTTGGTAATTCAGAAGGCTTTGAAGGGGAAACTGGAGATGTATTTGATGAACATCAATGGAAATGTGTTCGTACCATGTCTGGTACTTTTCTTCCGCCATACACAATCTTACAGTCAATGCAAATCAATATTGTTGCTTCAGCACCTTTCTCCTAATACTTATTAAACTTAACAAATGCTCATTTCTACCATGTTTATATAAAGGTTGTATTTTCTTTTTGATGGAAGAAGATACTTATTGCTGAGAAAAGCGAACTAGAGAACTACAAATAGTTGAGGATAAGAAATCCTTTAAAAAAAGACAAAAGACAACATAAACCACAAAAATATTTAATTTTTTCAAAAAGTGGGGGAAGGTATAAACTTTCATCTTTTATTAGTTCATCTGAAAAGAAGTATGAGAGGATAAAAATATTTGATTTTAACCGATTCATTGTAAATCAGTGCAAAAGTGTATATATATACCATTCCTAAGTAATGCATGTACTAATTTCTTGAATCCCTACTATATTTCAAATGAAATAATAAAAAATGATTATTAATAACTCAACAAAATATTTCCTAATAACTCAATATTACCCGTCAAGCTGGTGAATGAATATCTATCATTATCATTTCCACTTTGCATGTGAGATTATGCAACTATTCTATGGGAAAGCCTTTTCTAAACAAATTTGCCAGCTAAAGTCAGGATGAGACATAGGAAATAGTAATAGGGCCATTATCTAATTTTTATTCATTGAAATGTTAGTCTATATTTATGGTTTAATCATGTTGAATTGGATTCTCAGCAATGTCAATGCTAAGGGGAATCATAGGTTCTTCACATTTCACTTTTGATCATTCAAGAAAATCTTCAGCTATAATATTTCACACACTTCTTGTGCCAAAGCTTGGAATTTAGCATCGGCACTAGACCTTGTAATTACATTTTGTTTCTTACTTCTCCAAGTCACCAATTTTCTACCTAAGAAGATACAATATCCTAAGGTTGACCTCCTGTTAGTAAGAGATCCTACATAAACTTCATAAGTGTATACTTCCATATTTAACTTTCCATTCTTCTTAAATAATAACCCCTTCTTGGTCTTGTCTACAAATATTAAAGGATTTTGTTTACAGCTTGTAAATTCTGCTCTCTTGGATCATACATGAATGGATTGACCCCTTTCCTATTTTTGTTTTGAATAGAACAAATATAGAAAATTACATATCTCTATTATTTAATCTTTTATCTAAGAAGTTATCTACTGTGCTTTTCCTTTGGGCCTCATTTGCCTTTCAGATTATTCAGCATAAATGATGTTCTTGCTCATATGACTCTTGTACTTGTAATTCTTGCTTTCATTTGTCATGATTGAAAAGCTTATAGTTGGATGTATCCTTATTTTTCTAGATGTTTTTTTTTGCGGTTTCAGGCATTAGAATCTTTGAGGATGTTTCCGATCACAAGGTATGTATATGCACATAAGATTTGGGACTCATGGGTAAATTGATTCTCACCATTTATCTTCAAAACTAATTAGCTTTGAGTTCATGTATGTATGTTACTGTAATAAAAGTACAATACCTGACTATATAACTTAAAAATTGAATGCATGCTTACTTTTGTTGTCCTATATATTTCTTTTGTCTTTGAAACTGCTTTGACATTCCTTTTATATCTTTGTAGACTGGTAAGGGCGTCCTTGTTAAGTCTGTTGGTGTTATTGATGCAACTGCAGACAGTGTGTTTGAAGTGTTTTTAAACACTGAGCGACAGAAAAGATATGAGTAAGTTACCTATAAAAAGTGTTTAGAGTATTGATTCTTGATATCATATTGGGTAACTTATTCTTTCCTATAATTACTTTTTCAGGTGGGATATGTTGATGGGTGACTTGGAGTTGGTAGAGACTTATGATAGTAATTATGATGTTGTTTATGGAACATATGATCCTAAATATCTTACTCGGTAATCAATGGATGTTAACATTTTCAGAACTTGTAAGGATCATTTGTTGGTCAAGATAAGAATGTATAGGATAAGCCAATAAGAGAGCAAGAAAAAAACGGAAAAGGATATAATCATATTAAGTTCTTATCTTATCAATAATTAGTGCACACTTGATAGCTTAGTAAATAACAACATAACAGCAATTCCATTAGATGAGGTCAGCTAGGTGAATCACATTTCTTTTTATCAGCAACAAAGAATTTTATAAATAAGGAAACAGTGTTTCAACCCTTGTACACAAAAAGAAATAACAGAGGATGAAAACAAAAAAGCCAACAAAGAATAACATTATTTGTTGAAGTCTTGTCCCCTCAAAAGACCTTCGAAAACTACACTTTCCCATAAAGCAAAGAAAAAAGAACCAGAACCCATCCAAAAATCAGATAGAAAAAACAAAACGCCATAAGCCTAAGCTAGATCGCTTCGAAATCTTGAAGCTAGGTGAATCACATAATGGAGCTGAGCTTGAATTATCAAAAACCAATTTCACATATATTCACCATCAGATCTTGTTTAGTAATTTTCTTAGTTTCCCTCTATCCCCCTTTGTCGTATGACAAGAATCATATGATATATTCTTCTAAGGGATACCTTTGATGGCCTTTTTGCAAAATCTCTAAACCACCTTAACTATTTTTTGTTATATTTTACTCAATAGGTGGCACAACAATGTTTCACCGTGTACAATTTGCTAGATGTAGAACATTTAACACATGTAGGAAATGCTTAAGTTAGTTCCATACATGTACATGTTACTAGGATTTGATTAGCATTTATTATGTTATATTGTTGTGCCTTACTTTTGTGAAGATGAATATGGGTTCTATATTAGACACGGTTACCTAACCTAGTTTGGTGTCTATAGTTTTGGGTTTGATTATGTTAATTCTAATCCCTTTTCCACGGTTACAGTGCCTCATTCAACCTTAGTTTCACTTGTGCATAAACCTCACTTATTGATCATCACATGGCTCCAATTGCCAATGTTGCTAAAGTCTTAAAATTTGTTTGTAACAATGATTTCAATTGCAATGTCATGGTTTTAGGGATATTTGTGAGTATATTACCATCACAATTGCAATCACATTTATTGATATTATCTCATATGTCACTCCAGCCCAATCCATTGTGGAAGAATTGAGAAAACTTCTAGATGTTGATGTTAGAGCGAGTGTTTACCGCTAGGTCAAAAACTATAGTTGATAGTTAGAGAACAACTCTTTCTATTTAAGAACATAATAGTCCAAACACCATGATTTGATTGTAACTTGATCCACCTAATATCCACTGCAGGACAATTGATACTACATGTAGCAGATGATTCATTAGAAAAAATAAAAAAGAAGCTTGACAAGTTGAATATGGTGCAATCTTTTTATGGTTCATTAGAAAAAATAAAAAAGAAGCTTGACAAGTTGAATATGGTGCAATCTTTTTATGGTTTGAAGAATGCACTTGTGATAAAATTCTGACTAGTCAAGAGGTTCCTTTCACGAAAAAACTCAAAACTCAACTCTTTTGTTTCTAGCTTGACAAAGGGTGGAAATTTGAGATATCTAAGTCCTTTACAATAGTGTTCTATTTGGAAGAGGAGGTCGTGGAAACCATGAAGGTAAAAGTGGTCACTATAAAATGCGTTTGAAACCTTACCAATGAAGCTCCATAGGATAGGACATTAACTAACAAACATCATTTATAGAGTAGCTAATTTCAGACCTAATGCATATTGCAAAGCACCAACCACATACTTCTATTGGGTGGCATCAAGAAGGGAATTTAAGCCATCTTTGGATAATTTGCAGCCACCATGGGAGAAGAGATAGGTTTGGCTACATCAATACTAGGCTAAGATAGAATATCACAAATGTATTTGCTTTGAGTGAGAACAAGAGATCTATCTGATTGATTTTTAACTTTAACACCAAAAACTAATCAAGATCACGAAGATCTTCAAGGGAAAATGCTAGGTGAAGTTTTGAAATAACTAAATGTACTGAGAATGGTTGCAAGTGACAATGATTTAATTACATACACAAGAATATGAACCACAACATTACGTGAGTCGATAAACAAAGATAGATCACACTTACTGATATTATTGCAACTGCATCATATTCACAATTTTAAATTCTTTTATGTATTCTTCTTCAAATAGCTCGAGAGTTTATCAATTTTAAGTGTGAATTGATATATAATTGATAAAGCTTTGCATCCTCTGTCAACTTGACCAAATTGATTGATCTCCATTGTTCCTCTGTCTATGAAATTTATAGCTGCCAAGTAATTATATATGATTGATTATCTGCTTTATCTTCCGTTACTTTGTTAGTTTATGTTTGCATTTGGGAATTCAATACAACTATTGGAACATTTCTTTTTTATTACAATAAAAAGAAGATGAACAATTTTCATTTCAACTTAGTAAGAAGTAATTTACCAGAATTCATGTGTCATTATTACATAAAAGTTAAAGCAACTTCTTCTGGACATACACACACCACACGTGCCCTTTCTCCTTTACCATCCCAACCTCAACCTACCCTTTCCTCACGCCATAACGTCCAAATGCTGCCATTGCATAACTTTCATAATCTCTCAACACCATCAATGGCCGCACCACAACTTCACTTCCCCCAGGATTTAGATTCCACCTCACAGTCAAAGAACTTATCATCTATTACCTCTGCTGCAAATCATCTATTATCATCTATTCCCTTACTATTATTTAAATATTGGGTGTTTCTTCCTTGCACCTCTACATTTTTCTCTCTGCAACCTATATTTTTTGAAATATCCAAATTACCTTTAACAGTTTTGGATGGTTCTGAAATAAGTGTTCTATAAGCAAAGGTGTTTCTGGAATAGGAAATTCAGAAGACAAAAAAGTTATTTTAGAATATTTTTTTTTGAACAAATTTTTGATTTTCAAAATGGTAAATTTAAAATTCGTAAAATATGTTTTGGAAAAGATATTCCAAAATGTTTACGAATTGTCCTTTCTAGGAACAGGTTACTAAGTGCCCTGTTTGGGATGTAATATGCATACACTCTTCCATTTCATTATGAATTTTTCATTTCCGTAATGTAAATATTACAGATTACCAATTCCAAAAACACAACAAAAACGAACCTTGTCTTTTTTCTCCAATTCCAACACCATCCACTAACCTCTACAATGTCATCGAAAAAGTACACATGTTTATCTAAAAGCGCACTAAAATCATCAAAATCGTCCAGTCGCTGGTTTTGAATAGTGCAATGGAAATAGCATAGAAGAAGGAGACGTTCTTGGGTTCTTAAAAACTTCCAGGGTTAATTTTGTCAATTGCCATTTCTGATGGGCTGCGGGAAGTAAAATGTAGGGTGTAGAAAACATCCTTAAATATTTTATTAATTTATTTGTGAAATGGTTAGTATATTTTTTTTACAGGAATTGTATTGTATGGAGAGAAATCATGTTACTTTTTTCTTGCTGAGGGACCAGAAGCACCGCAATGGTTCATCATTAGTCTTGGTTGTGCAATGCTCTGTTTTTTTCTTCAATCCTTGATCACAACTCTCTTTCTTCCCCAAAACGACGCTTAATAGTATTTTAAATTTACAAAATAAATGTATAATAATTTTTTGCGTTAGTTTTTACGTAATAAAAACAAAAAAAACACGTGGATTTTGGTAAAGTATTTCCTTGTGTTCAATTTAGCTGAATTCTTAACGGAGTTGAAAGAAAACTAACAGAATTAAACTTATTGTATTAAAAAAGAAATGTTCCAATACTCATTGTGTTGAACACATATTTCACCCAAGATTTGCATAGTCTATCAATTTGACCAATTGATTAATCTCTATCCTACAAAGTTCTTCTTACTAGAGATGTATTATAGGTTTTGTTATATTTGTGTCTCTATCCATGGTATAACTCTTTATCATTTATATAATTGATTATCTTCTTTTTCTTTCATTGCTTTATTCATTTATATTTGCATTTTGTGAATTCGTAGCAAATTTTGTTGTAATGACTTAATCCTTGTTTTACTTTTAAAAATTTGTATCCGTAAATTTGCTCTAAAACCTTCTCCAGGTGGCATTCAAAGCGTGATTTTATCTTCTCTAGGCAATGGTTTCGAGCACAAGATGGAACATACAGTGAGAATATATATTTTTATTTCACTCTCTTTTTTCTGTTGAAAATTTCTCTACTGAAATAACTCCCCAAAACTTAAGTTATCATAAAAAAAGATTGCATGTTTGTGGCTTTACTTCAAATTATGTTGTACTATGACCAGGTTGATTATGCTCACATACTTACGTTTTATTGTTGCAGCTATCTTGCAATTTCCATCTATTCATAAGAAAAAGCCTCCAAGATCAGGATATCGTCGTACAAAAATTAATCGTAAGATATTTTATTATCATAAGTAATTCATATTAATCGTTGGAGCACTAGCTTTCAACTTTTTAAACAACTCTTCACCTCCTATCACATGCATACTTGAAATGCAAAGCTGAACATAAAAGTAATTCAAATCAAAAGGAAAGTCATGCAATGAGGACTTTACACCTTATGTTATACTAAAACATCATTGCTGAGGTATTCAAACCGTCATAAAAAACAATAATTTTCTTTTTTTTGAAAAGTAAGAAAAAAAGTTAATTACTTAGATTTTGTATTGTAATGGATCCCCTATTGTGTAAAAAGAATACACAAACCAGAAAAGGCTACTCAATCTCTACATATTTTTTAGGAAAACACCCAAAACAAGATCATGCTTGTACCAAATCTTTTCTTTAAAATTAGCTGATGATTCAACAAGACATCCCACAAAGATTTAAGGTTATATTTGAGCCTAACGCACTAAGTTTTGGCTTAGTATGATTTAACAAAAATGGGTGGTAGAATAGAGAAATCCCATTTTGTTATTTTAACTGGTATTCTAACATCAAGGGTGACAATACGGGTTGTCCCGCCCTGCATAGGCCCACAAAATATGGGCCGGGTTGACCTGTCCCACATAAATAATGCAGACTGATTTTCATGCACATTAAGGTGGATCCGTGGGCTTGCGAGTCGATTCACATAACTTCTACAATGGACTATCATATAAATAAATCAAGTTTGTGGAAATTGATGCAATATGAAATTATGAATGAATCAAGCCTCTGGTGTACAAGAAATTAAGGCAAACAAATACACCTCATAAATTCTGAAATTGCTTAGACAAGATGACCAAAAATCATTCATAGTACACATCATCAATAGTTACAAAAGTTTTGATGAAGTAAAAAAGAACACTGAATAAGCAATTGACATCAATTAACAATCAAAAGTAGTTACCACATCAAACACTTGTTATGCAGTTACTATTATATCATCTTCTTCCACTTCAAGAACATTAGATGCAGTCTTATAAGAACTTTCATCTTCCACTTTTTGATAATTATAATCTTTTTCATCATCTGCATACATTTGAACAAAGACAATGAAAAAATGAATTTAAAACAAAAGTAATACAATAACAATAAGATTGGTTAAAATAATTAAATTACCCTCAGAAAATCCATGCTTCCAACTAGAAGTACAAATAAGTGCTTCCACATTTTCAGGCAAAAGAGAATTCCTATACTTGTTAAGAATTCGAGAACCAATGCTAAATGAAGATTCTGATGCACCTGTAGTTATAGGAATACTCAACAAATCTCTAGCCATTAAAGCAAGCTGCGAAAAACGTTGACTATTATTTTTCCACCACTCTAACACATCCATATGCTCAAAAAGATCAAAATCCAAAGTTGGCTCATTCAAATAAGTGTCAAGTTGTGTTCTTCCAGTTTGATTATCTACTTGAAGCTTGAACATTTTTAATTCCTATTATAGATGCAATAAGTTAGTAACATATATAATGGGAAAATACAACAAAAACTAAAAAATTAATTGAAGTACATTCAAGTAAACAACTTACATAAAAAAGACTTGGTTTAGAAGTAGAGGAGGATGAAGATTGTCCTTGCTCACGCTTTAGAGTATTTGATGATGTTGTCAAACCTTTGCTAGAATATTCGGCAAAAAGTTTGTATAATTTTTGCTTGATGTTTTCCAATTTCAGCTCCCAAGTTAGTGAATCAATTTTTTCAAAGCAAAAACTCAATGTTTCTAACTTCATCCTTGGGTCTAAAATTACACCAAATGCAAGTACAACACTATATTCATCCCAATATTTTTCAAATTTGACTATCATCAATTCAGCCATATTCTTAATTAGTGCATCTTCATCTTTCACATTTTCCATCAACAAACATTGAATTTTCCAAACTTGTAAAAAATACAAGTTGGAAGTTGGATAACTTGTAGCAGAAATCAAGGTAGTGATATCATAAAAGGGTAACAAGAACTTACAAATTTTGTCTGCTCTCTCCCAATCTTCCTCTGAAGGGCAATATTTATAAGACTCATCAACCAAGTGCAAGCTTCCAAAAACACGTTGGTATTTAAGAGCACTTTTAAGCATCAAGTAAGTTGAGTTCCAACTTGTAGGGACATCCATACACAATCCACATGATGCATCAATATCACTAAACTTTTCAAGACATTGTTTGAATTTCACCATTCTACTCTCTGAACCCCTCACATATTTGATGCTATTTCTAATTTGGTTCAAAGCCTCACCAAGCACCTTTAATCCTTCTTGAACAATTAAATTTAATATATGTGCACAACAACGAACGTGAAAGAATTCACCACCACATATCAAACCATTTTGTAAAAGAAGTTGACTTCTTAGAGTATTTTGGAGAACATCATTAGAAGAAGCATTATCCAAAGTGATAGAAAATATTTTTTTCTCCAATCCCCAATCTTGTAAAAATTTGTAAATTTTCTTAGACAACTCAAAACCTGTATGATGGGGAGACATATGACAAAAGTTGAGTAGCTTGCTATTTAACTTCCAATTTAGGTCAACAAAATGGGCAGTCAATGATATGAAACCCTCAGTATTAATAGATGTCCATAAATTAGAAGTTAAGCATATCCTACTAGGAATAGAAACAAGCAATTCCTTAAGCACTGTCTTTTCTTTGATATACATTTTCCCAATATCAGTCTTAACCGTGTTTGTAGAACCCATAATTGCATCAGGACACAAGTAGTTTATCCAAGTCCTAAGTTCGGGATACTCAACAAATTTATAAGGCAAATTATGTCTAATAATTAGATTAGACAACAATTCACGATGTACAACTTGATCTATCTTTTTTCCTTTCAACTTTCCCT
>Ga0123342_1004557_pt1 | contig 20982 bp, 16 predicted proteins | sample Turbeawhitnodule_FD_89960 | JGI IMG/M metagenome (GOLD analysis project Ga0123342, IMG submission 89960) | Root nodule microbial communities of legume samples collected from Mexico - Turtle bean Mexico white nodule | ecosystem: Host-associated > Plants > Roots > Nodule | place: Mexico: Nepantla...
CCAATGTTTTATCTACCAATTATTTAGTTTCTAAATTTAGTCTCTAAAACCTTGGTTGCTAATTAGAGATCAATTTAGAAACTATTTAACAATAATAGAAAATAATAGAAACTAATTTAGAAATTTTTGTTTTAGTTTCCAAAATGGTCTCTAATTTAGTTACTATTGCAACTAATTATTTTGGTCTCTAAAAATTGGTTTCTATTTCATCATTTTCTTGTAGTGTATGGTTTCCCGGTCCAACAACTTGTGTGAGGGTGGTGGCGACTCCATGTGGTGACTGGGAACAATCTTGTCAATGCAGGTTGAAAGCTAAATTTTGCAGTGCATGCAGGTTGGGTGTTTGTCCAGCTTTTGTAGCGAAAGATTTGAGGAGAAATGTGCATGCAAGTTGGGTGTTGGTCCAGCATTTATAGCGAAAGATTTGAGGAGAAATGTGCATGCAGGTTGGGTGTTGGTCCAACTTTTATAGGGAAAGATTTGAGGAGAAATTGATTAGGAAACAGAAGATGTGCAAAGAGGAAAAGAAAATTTAGTGTTAAGAGTATCTGTTATAACCATGTAAAGTTGTGTAATACATACCCATCTCTTCTCTATTCACGGTTACATTACTCAATAATATAATCAATTTTTTTTTCAGCAATAATAATATGAAAACATAATTAATTTTTTTGAAGAAACATGATTGATTATGTCACAGAATCTTAAACTCTTTCTCCATTGCGATTACGTGCATTTCATTAATCACCACATCAAGCAAGGAATACTCGTCTTCATTGACTATAATACCTCATGCTTTCCATGGAGTCGTCATCACCCTTACCGACGTTGCTGAACCCAAAAACCTTCATTGACCCAGATTACAACCACCTGCAGATTGTGTTCATGTGATGTCTCATACTCTCGGTGTTCATCTATTGTATGGTGGTTAAGTTAAAGGAGTGTGCACGCAATCGTCAACGACGGACAGCGACAATGACATCGGAATCGATACCAGTACTGGCAATGGCACCAGTAGCGGATATGGCACCGGCACCGATACCGGCAACGACACCGGCAGTGGAAGAAGGATAGAGGGAATAAGAGATTAGTCAATAATATGTTAATAAGATGTCTAATGAAATGTTGTGTATTATACTTTACTTTCAAAAAGTAGGATATTCATCTTACTTGACCTAGATGATTACTAGGTTTGAGTTTTATGACATTGGAGATATCCTCTTCTCCTTATTTAATATTTCCCATCAATTAAATTTTCTTTTGTGATGTTCTCCACACTTTTACTAGTGACACTGGAAGGTGTCACTAGTAAAAGCGAGGAGAACCCTAAATTCTTTCTTCATTGCGATTACGTGCGCTCCATTAATTACTACGTCAAGCAAGGAATACTCATCTTTATTGACTGTAATACCTCATGCTTTCCATGGAGTCGCCACCACCCTCACAGACGTTGTTAAACTCTGAAATCTTCATTGACCCTGATTACGACCACCTGCAGATCGTGTTCACGTGTTGTCTCGTACTCTCGATGTTCTTTTATTGTATGGTGGTTAAGTTAAAGGAGTGTGCACGCAATCGACGACGGGCAACGACAATGACACCGAAACCAGCAGTGGAAGAAGGATAGAGGGAATAACTGGTCAATAATATGTTAATAAGATGTCTAATGAAATGTTGTATATTATACTTTACTTGCAAAAAAAGTAGGATATTCATCATACTTGACCTAGATGATTACTAGGTTTGAGTTTTATGACATTGGGGATATCCTTTTATCCTTATCTAATATTTCTTATAAATTAAATTTTCTTTTGTAATGTTCTCCTCACTTTTACTCAACCTTAAACCCTAAATTCTTTCTCTATTGCGATTACGTGCGCTCCATTAATCACCACGTCAAGCAAGAAATACTCATATTCATTGACTGTAATACCTCATGCTTTCCATAGAGTCGCCACCACCCTCATAGAATAATAATATCAATATTCTTAAATAATTTAATTTTACCTGTGAATAATAATTCGTAGTTAAAATTCACATGTTATTTATGATTTTTTTTTGTGCGTAATAGTGAAATAACAAAATAACTCAAATTGGTAATAACAAATTTTCTTATAGTGGTAATCAAAATACGGTTTAAAAAGAGTAGTGAAAGAGAGATTGTATGGATTTTGTACACATAAGCTACTTAGGGAAGATAACATGTTAAGATCAACTAAGGAGTTAGTGATGTAAAAACGTAACTAGAACGGTTGGGTATGGTTAGGTTGTGATTTTTTTTTAAAATATGAGTGAGAGATTCATCATATGAGATTGGGAAAGGGAGTGAAAATGAAAGTTTCACTGGATAAGAAACTGATTTTGGATGGGAGAAGAACAATTCATGTTGGAGATATGTGTTGATGATAATTTTATTCACATTTAATAATTTTAATCATATATAATTGAAATATAATAATAAATAAATTTATTATTTTAATTAAGATTCATATAATTAAATTTATTTAAATTTTAACTATTATTTATGTTAATTTTGTGTTTTTAGAATAAATATATGAAGAAAGTGTTTATCTTTTATGAATTGACCAAATATATAAAAGTTCAGGTTTATTCTTTAAATAAAAAAACATAAGCAAATACTTGAGAGAATTTTATGCAAAGTGGGAGATATTTTTTCCACCTAGAAACTGAATTTTCTCCATTATCTATATTCATTTATCAATAAATTAATGTATTTATTTTTTATTTGTTGCAATCTTGTAACATCATTAAATAAGAAAATTATCTACATGAAATATAGCTAGTAAGGTTTAGTTTTGGAAATAAAATATTAGAAAAACCTTATAAGAATAGTCTTTAAAATCAAATTAAAATTTGAGATATAAAGCTAATTAAGGAATATATTAATATTTTTTATATTTGAGTGAAATATAAAAGTGATAATAATAATAATAATAATTTTTTTTTTCATTTGTATTATACATCATAAATCGTACAAAAAATCCAGAAAACCTAGATAATTAAGCCCAATGTATTTATAATACATTGGAGCTTCAGACAACTCCAAGAAGATATTCTTCCCATCTAACGTTTTTCAACTTGCACCCTACACACTTTTAAATTTCGAAAATGCCTTTCATTCTGGAAATAAAAACTCAAAATTAGAAATAATACATTATGAAAAAATAGATCTGGAAAAGATTATTGTGTTCAAAAAATAAAAATTCAACCCAAAAAATATTTTTGTAATACAAAAATTTCGTTTTAGAAAAATAAAAATCTGAAAATATATTATGAAAAAGGGATCCAAAATGTATTTTGATTTGTATCTCCATTTTATTTAAGGACATTTTCGTTCTTTAAAACTGAAATTGGGGCAGTTATATGGTGCAGAAAGTAATTTCCCTCCAAGAAAAGGCCGAAAGTTCAAGGCTTTTGTTATTCTCACCAACCTTTTTGTTAAGTTAGTCTCCAAACTTGTTTAAAATAAGTTGAAAAAAGAGAGTAAACTCTGTATTTGATACGGGTTGCTTCTTCCTAACAACCCATATTAAATGTAAAAATACTTTTTGTTAATCTGTAAAAAAATAAATTAACTTTAAATTTCACATATTTTATATTCTGATATCTTCAAATCCGAAAATGCTTTCCAGATTTATAGAATTTAGAAGTAATTTAAAAAAAAATATTAATTACATAATTTGAAAGCTACTTTCATATTTAGAAAATAATTATAAATGATGTAATTTAGAAAAAAAATTTATGAATTAAATAATTCAAAAACTAATTACGAATTAAAAAAAATTCAAATTATATAATCTAAAATATAAACTACACTTTAACATTTTTAAAAAATATATTTTTAAAATACAAAAATTTATAGAAGTTACGTAAGAAGGTACGAAGGAATGGAGGTAGAAAAAAGCCGTCTTTGATTCCTTATCCCATATCTACTGTATGTATTAGATATGTCACCCGTGGGTTTTTTAATGGTATTTATCAATTTCATCTTATAAATCTTCCTAGAAATAATAAACCTAATTAATTTTTACTTGACGATTAAAAATATCTTAATAGTCCACTATATATAATTGATAATTACTATAATTAATTATATTTAGGATGGATTTTTGTTTGGATAACTAAAATGTTGTTCTAAAATAATTTTAAAAGTATGCATGGAGCTGAAAAATATTAAATTTGAAGTGATAAATAAAATGATATTAATTGTAGAAGTGAAAGGTGAATGGGGAGTGTGTAGAGTAGAATGAGAAAATAAGGAAGTATTGTTATTTTTGAATGAGAAAACAAGGTACTAGAAAGAGAAAAGAGAGGGACAAGGAGAAGACATGTATATTATGTGTGTGGTATTCCTATTTTAGATTCCATTTCTATTCTTCACATTCCATTATCGTATCTACCTTTTCTTCTTTGGTCCGCGAAGTTTCTTGTTTCCTCCAACTACCTCTTTCTCTTTCTTTCTCTTTCTCTTTCTCTTTCTTTCAATTTCTCTTTTCGCTTTCTTCCATTCAGACACAATGGGTCTTTGGGATTCCTTCCTCAATTGGCTCCGCAGGTAAAACCTCGTTTCTACAATTCATATTCTTTACAATTTCATGTCATATTGGTTGAGGATTTCTGATTCAGATAGCCGCCTTATTAAAACTTGAGCTTAGGTTAATTGATTCAAGGCTTCCTTTTGAGATAAGCCCTTCAATGATTATGGGTTTCTGTGTGTTGGGTCAGCTTGTTTTTCAAACAGGAGATGGAACTTTCCCTCGTTGGCCTTCAGAATGCTGGCAAGACTTCTCTTGTCAATTCAATTGCTGTGAGTTACTTGCTTGCTTCATTGCAATCTGCTTAATTTACTGCCCTCAAATTCAATTTCGTTACCGAGTTTTGCTCTCGTGGCCTTGTTTTCACATTGCATTGATGTTTGGTTTTGTTTGCCTGCAGACTGGGGGCTACAGTGAGGACATGATTCCAACTGTGTGTATCTTCGTTTTATTTTTGCATCTTCGATTATTATATGTTTGAAGATTGTGAGCATGTTTTCCTTTGCATTGGAATGTAATTCTTGCTATTATTAAACCCAGGTTGGATTCAACATGAGAAAAGTGACCAAGGGAAATGTCACGATAAAGCTTTGGGACCTTGGTGGGCAGAGGAGGTTCCGAACCATGTGGGAAAGATACTGTCGCGGTGTCTCTGCCATTGTGTACTTTCTCTATCAATGCTCTCTCTTTCAGATATATATTAATGCTTGCAAGAGCATATCTTCATTCATATACTTGCATGTCTTTCATTCTGTTTCTTTTGGCTTTGGATCACAAGTTTTCTATAGTGTTAGACTAACTGGATATTTTGAGTACATAGTTTTAACGGTAATGATTCCCCCCTCCTCCTCCTCCTCCAAAGTTCTCAAGAAACTGCCAAAAATATATTTTTCTCCAAAGTAAGTTTGAGTTAAACACATTGACTTGTGATTCTTAGGTACCCCAGATAACAGCTTTTGGCTTTATACCTTTTCTTAACTTTTTAGTTTTTAGATTTTAAATATAAAATTGTCTGCGTTATACAATTCTTTGTTGGGGATTTTTTTCTGGATAGAGTGCCATTTCATCCCATTTTACTTAAGTTACCTCATATGGTTAGAGGGTTTTTTCTGGTTCCTTGGAGGAGTTTATAAAGAATTAACAATGTAAATGACACCCTTGTCCTTCCCCTAAGGGTGCATTTGTTTCTAGGCATAGCAAGTTAGTTATTTTTTGGAATATGTTGTTTTCATGTCTGTTATAAATTTTAAAAATAATTCCTTAGCAGTATTAATTCCCTGGCCAGTGAGACATTTCCAACTCTTGTTTTACTTCTTTTATTCCCATAATGAGGGATGGATATGCAGCTCTCCCATTCCTAAGCTATCTTGTCTTCCAACCACTACGACATTTCCACTTCTACCACATCCTTCCTCCCAACCTTTGAATTTTTCAAAACATTCCCAGAAATGTTAAATGTTGGCTAAACAATCATAAGCATATTTTTTTTAAATGTTATATACCGTGAAACACAAAGACCTCCTCTAAAGATCTTTTAGGAGAAAAGGAAAATTTTATTGAAGCCTACTCTTATAATGATTACCTATACTATTCTTTAAGTTTATTTAAGCTATCAGGGAAAAGACTTGGGAACAGTTTTTATTTGGATCTCTAATATGTCCCCTCAAACAAGTAGACTTTGGGATTTAAGTGTGGACAAATTTTATTTCACCACTACATTTGCTGAAGCATAATTTGATATGAGATGGTACTATTAAGAACTGAACTCCTGGTTTCCTCATGGAAGAGGCTCTAATTCAATATGATGTTCAATCATCCTGGAAGTATTATGCATTAGGAAAGGCTCGGGGATATTGTCATTTATATTGCTTAGATCTCTAACAACCAAGAATAGAGGATACTGACCCCAAAAGCATTTTGTGTAATGTTGTCTTCTTTCCTGTTCCAACACAAAGAATGGAAAACTTAATACTTGGTTTTGTCCAAATGTGTTGTTTCCAATTATCTAATGGAAGATGGTCATGCATGTTTCATCTTGTGGAGTGTTATTATTATATATAATATAGCCCTTTCAAGTTATTGAAGTTTCCATTCTCGGTGCTTTTACTCTTCTGTTCGTTTCATTAATGGATGCAAAGACAGGTATGTTGTAGATGCTGCTGATAGAGACAGTGTTCCGATTTCTCGAAGTGAGTTACATGAGCTATTGACAAAACCTTCTTTGGGTGGGATTCCTTTGCTTGTTCTTGGAAACAAAATTGACAAGTCAGAAGCTCTTTCTAAGCAAGCATTGGTAGATCAGCTGTGAGTTCTAGAAACCAACGTTGTCATATATATATGTTGAAATTTGTCTTGATTCATTGTGTAACTAATTGAACATTGCATTTTCTGCATGGGTGATTGCAGAGGACTTGAGTCAATGAAAGAGAGAGAGGTCTGCTGCTATATGATTTCATGCAAGGACTCTGTAAACATAGATGTGGTCATTGACTGGCTCATCAAACACTCAAGAACTGCAAAATGATCTTTGGTTTGAGCAGTATTTCATTTTTGGTCAAAGATGCAAGGTGTTGAGGAAATTCCTTCGTGGTAGAATATATTTTCGTTAATTAGTTGTGGCTCAAGTTTGTTTGTATAGTGATCAAACCGGGTCAAATCTTCCATGCGACATCTTATGTGCCGTCAACCAATTAGTTGGTCTTTTACATTTTTTATCGTTTCAAATTTTAATATAATGAAGTCAGCAACTTTATTTTGTCTGGAAAATGGAATGCTAGTGTTTTCCTTATATGGGGGCGGAGGGGTGGAAAGCTTTTCTTTATGAATGCTTCCCAAATAAAATGTATTCACCATTTGAAAGTGTCCCAAAATTCAAGACTATTTGTCTAAGAAATTCGCAGTAGAGTGTTTTTTTGGTAATTTGTTTTCCATTATCTAGTTTTAAAGATGACAGTTTCTTCCTGCACTCTTAAATTGAAGGGGGTGAAGGAAGCAATTGCCCAATGTTAATAGATGCCATTTGGATGGTTTGGTACGTGTATTCACCTGCCTGCTCCGGCAACACTGAGCTATGCACAAGAAGAACAAGACCAAATTAGTACTTAAGTGTATGATTATTTAAGTATAATACAATTATACGTTAATATTTTGTTTCTCTAAACACTCTTCTTTCTTCTCTCACAAGTCGTTTCAACTGCAGTTCATGGTTAAAATCTTCTCCATTAAACCATCAATCTTGGTATGTATCATGTTTATCAAGACATACGTGAGATCCTCATAATTTCCTTTTATTCATAACATCATGAGTAAAAACAAATTGATATTATTAAATGAAAATAAAACATTAAAGTAGTTTTACACTCAACAATTGATTACCAATTATTAGCATGTTTGGGTCTCGTTTGCAAGAGGTTAAACCTACATAAAGAAGCAATCGTTTTTTCTGTTGAAACCAAACATATATTCGAGACAGGAGAACAGTTCCTAACGGACAAAAGTTACATTGGTTTCATAGGAGTATTTGTGTTGTTCTTTAATTAGAATTAGATTTTCATTTTTAATATTATACAACTCTTTTGATGTAAAACCTTTATTTATGACTATTTTATTAGAAAATTTAATTTTACTACAACTAGTCACAGAAGTAATCAGAATAGCAAAGCATCATGGTTATATATAAGGAATAGATTACTAGTTTCTTATTTAATATAATTGATGGTGATCGTGCACGAATAGTATTTGACTTATATATAACTATAAAACTATCTTAAACAGAAAAAAGTATTTAGTTAACTTAGTATATAATCATAATTAAGAGTTTCATAACTAATAAAAACACTAATTATATTTTAACTATTTTTTATGAAAAATCTAAAATATGGACGAAATTTAAGAGCTAAAGAGAGAAAAAAGAAAAAGAAAATAAATTAAGGTTTAAAAGCACAATGTTTAATCATGATGGAAAACAAATGTTTATTGGCATTTTCAACTCCTTATAAAGTTCTTGTATCTTCTTATCATCAATTGCCACAATCGCCACCGGGTCCTCCAAATTGGAGAGAATATCCAACTTTTTCTCCTAGATCTCCATAATATTTAGCATTAAAACAATTAGATTTGTCGACAAATGTATTCATTAAGTATAGAGGAGGTCCATAATCTGTTCTTGAATCATTTTGAAAGGAGATAAACCTAAAATAACAGGCATGGGAAAAGTTTTTATCTGGGAAGTATCCCGATCCCATTTGAGGACTTGGAGTATTAGGAGGAGTAACTGTTCTCCCACCCCATCCCACTTGATCAGCCGAAATCATGTTCGAGAACAATTTTGCTGGAAAATATCCAATATCTTCCCCTTGAACATTTAACCACCAATTTTTAGAGTTTGGGTCCTGAAAATATATATATATATATATATATATATATATATATATATATATATATAGTTTTCTATCAGTTATATAATATCATTATTAATATTACATAGTGAAAGTTATATTTAATTCATACTAGTAGTATAGGCATCAACATGACCTGAGTAATCTGAATTAGAAACTCAATCGATGTTCCGCCGTAGAGAGATGTATTGGATATGCGTCCACCTAGGAAGGTTCCTTGATGAGTTTGGACAAAACCTGAACAATGGACGTTGTAGCATCCCGTCTTCTTAAAATTATCTGACTGTAACATTTATGAATATTATATAATTATGTAAATAAAGTTATCATATAGTATAATATCTCATTTGATAATGTTAGTAAGGATTTTTACTAGAAAAACTAGATAAGTAAAGATTACAAAACAAGTAAATAAGTGTTTGCTTACTGTCCATGCTGCGTACAAATAAGTTGCAGTATCACCACCATGTAATCGTGGAGCCACCTTTGACACAAATTAAATGATGAGTATGAATTAAAACCCACATGATGAGTATATGTAAATGCGTACACAATTCTTTTATTAAGAATAAGTGTATCAAATTAAAACTTACATGCCATCCAAAAGAAATTTTGTTAGTGCCTTCTTTGTGTCCATTTTGAACCCATATATTAGAAATGGTTGTTTGATCATTTCTTAGGACTCTCGGATTATAAATGCTATTTCTTCCACTAACTTTGTAATAAGGACCAAAATTTGGTATAAGATATAATTCTGCATTCTACAAAATTAAATAGATTTAAATAATGATTCAAATCAAAATATTAGTTGAGATGAATTCATTTTATAGAAATAAAATTAAAAAATTTTAAACTCTATCATACAAGAAAAAACTTACATGAAAACCAGGATAACCTTGAACCATGCTTTGACTATATAATAACGATCTTCCTTGAATAAGATCATTCTTTGTTGTTCTTCGAATGGGAACAGTTCCCTTTGGACATTTCTCTTTTCCAAGCCCAAATATAAGTACATTCGATGAATTCTTCATACTTATTTTTTCATATGAATTTTGAAAGCTAGGTTTTCTCTAGAAATAAATAAAACAAGTATTGTAAAAAAAATGACTAGAAATTATCACATTTAAAGATTTAAAACAAAAAGGTGTACCTGTAATTTGTAGTTTTTTGAAAGGATGATCAAATGCTGGTTGTTCGTAAATATCAATGCAATCAACAATATATCCAAATTCTGTCTGTTGAAATTAACATACAAAATATATAAAAGAATTAATGAAACCACGTGGTGATATCAAATTGAAGAAAAAAAAACACAATGAAATAGAAGAAGAAGAAGAATATGTACTTGAATACTCTTGATAGGAGGCTTGTTAATGAGTTTTAATTCTCTTTCCAGCTCCAAATCATCTTTTTGAATAGCATGAACTCCATGACTATCATAGCTTTTTAACAAGCAAAAGACAAAGAAGAATATCTTGATCATTTCTGGTGCGGGACTCTTCTATCTATCAAATAAAATGAGTGCTTATTTGATCACCTTATGGAATTGCCTCTTTTATAGCTATTTTTTGCAGTCAACAAGGAATTAAATGATTGAAGGGTAAATAGATTATATAAATTCGCAGTCAAAAGAGATTGTTTTTAGAAATAAAAAATAAATAATTATTATGTTAATTAAATTATATATTATATGAAAGATCAAAATAATTATTGATATATCTAAATTAATTTTTATTTTCAATAACTAATTTTTAAATTATTATTTAGCTATCAAAATTTTAATTATCAATTTTTGAATCTGATTAGTTAATAGCTAAATTTTAATAGTTAATTAAAAATAAATTTTATAAATTATTTATTAATATTAGAAAAAATATTTTAACTACCAATAATATATTTAGACTATAAAATAATATATAATTTAGTAATAGGATGATTAATTATTTTTTATCTTTAAAATTAATTTATATTTAATAATTAATACAGTTATAATTATTATATTTATTGCTAAATACATTTATTTTTGTTATAAAGATAGGAGTTATAATTAGTTATTATGTTTTAAATAATATTACTTAATATCAATAAGTGTTATATATTCATTGTTATTGCAGAGGGTGCTAATAATATATACCAGAGAATTCTTCATTTTCCATTATAACTTTTTTTTTACACAATTTTTTTCCAATTCCATCCTTATTTAATATATCTCATTTTATTAATACAATTGAGTATTTTGTCATTTCATATGAATTACTTAAAAAATTAAAAAAAATTAAATTAATATTAATGTATAATTTTTATATGACTCCCTCACTTTTACTTAATTCCTTACTTTAAGACAACAATAAGAAGAAAGAAAGACCATACTCTCGGACATTTTCACACCAAATATCACATATCAAATAAAATAACCTCCATTTTCAATCACTCTGCACTCCATTTTTTGTTTTTCAATTTCAACTCATCCAAAATTATTTCTGTATGTATCTTAAATTTCTATCATTATGAAAATTGAGTAAAAAAGGAAAATATGGATACACAATTATTAAAATTATAATTATTAATAGTAATATTAACAACAGTTTTATAATATTGCTAACACTATTAATAACATTAATAACACTATTAAAAATAATTTTAATAATCATTAATAATATTAATAAAATTATCCATAATATTAATAATAATATTATTATAATTTTAATAATAATAGTAATAATATTAATATTGTTCTTATTATTATTATTAATTACAAATAAGTGTTATACATTCACTGTTATGGTAGAGGGTGTTAACAATAGTAATAAAATTAATACTATTAATAATATTAAAATTATTAATAGTAATATTAATAACACTTTTAATAATATTAATAATATTATTATTAATTTATTAATAATATTAATCATTTTAATAATAATAGTAATAATATTAATATTGGTATTACTGTTATTATTATTAATAATAATAGTAAAAATATTAATATTATTCTTACTGTTATTAATATTATTATTATTATTAATATTTTTAACATTATAAGAAAATTACTAAATAAAAACTAATTTAAAAATAAATTAATTACTATATTGACTAAATTAAATATTATTTTAAAAAATATAAAATTATTAGTATCTAAAATAGTTTCTATTATTAATAAATAATTTTTTAAATTGATATCAAGTTAGCTTTTAAGGTTTTAGTCACCAACTTTATAATCTAAATTAGATGGTACCTAAAATTTGGATAGCTAATGAAATACCAATTATAAAAAAAAATAAGTTTTATTAATAATAAAAACCACATAAATTTTTTAATCTTCAAATTTAATTTCTATTTTTTTTAGTTTGTAGTGTAATGTGAATAATAATATTAATATTATTAAGAATAGTATTGATAACAATTATAATAATGTTATTAATAGTATTAATAATCATATTAATAATAAATAATAAAATTAGTTACAATAATAACATTAATAATGATAATAATAACATTAATAATAATAATAATAATAATAAATGAAAATAGTTACAATGATAAGATTAATAATGATAATAATAACATTAAAATTTAGAATATGAATAAAAATAATAATATCAATATTCTTAGATAATTTAGTTTTACCTATGGATAAAAATTTGTAGGTAAAATTTACCTATTATGGTATCCAAGTTTATTCTTTAAATCAAAACAAAAACAAATATTTGAAAGGAATTTAGGCTTTATATTGAAGCTGAATTTACTCCACTATTTTCTCCATAATCTAAATTCATTTATAAATAAATTAAATGTATTTGTTTTTTATTTGTTGCATTCGATATTGTAACATCATTAAATAAAAAATTATTTACATGAAATATAGGTAGTAAGGTTTAGTTTTGGAAATAAAATATTAGAAAACCCTTATGAGAAAAATCTTCAAAATCAAATTAAAATTTGAGATATAGACCTAATTAAGTAATATATTAGCATCGTATAACTTTTTTCTTAAAAAGGCTAATTTGAGTGAAATATATAAAAAGTAATAATAATAATATTATTACTATTATTAATAATAATGTACTCTCTTTTTTTCATTTGTGCTCGTATTATAGCATCATAGATTGTACGAAAAATCCAGGAAACCTGGATAATTAAGCACAATGTATTTATTTGGGGCTTTATCTTCTTACATTCAACTTTTTTTTAACATGCATCCTACACACTTTTAAATTTCAAAAATTTCTTTCATTTTGAAAATGAAAATCTAAAATTAGAAACAATACATTCTAGAAAAATAGATCTGGAAGAGATTATTGTGTTCTAGAAATCAAAATTCAAAATATAATTAAAAAATCAAAATTCAATTCTAAATAAATAGTTATGCAATACAAAAAATTCCTTATGTCATACAACCCAACTCGACAAGCAGATGATCAAAGACACAACAAACAATTCACAACTAGACCAATCATCTCAACATACAAGGTCAGACCCCACCAAACCTCAAAAAAGTCTCAGTAGAAAAAAAACCAAACATGGATCAGAATATAGAATATCAGTTGTTATTTCTTCTAGTCTTTTCATAAGACAAGTTTATCCAAAATAAATTGCGCTCACTTTAAGGGTGTCAAATAGAAGAATAGCTAGAGTAGGATGTGCTTAGTAATTTGAGTAAGGTGTGGTTAGTAATTGAATAATTAAAATAATAAATAAAATTTATTTATTTAAATTTTGATAATTTGTTTTAATATATTTTTATTATGAAATATGATTTTTTATTTATTAAAATTTTAATGTAATTTTGTATTTCAATTTTAACTTTAATTTACATTTTAAAAAAAGTATCTTTTACACTAAATTATTTTTGAAAATTTTATTTTATAAATTATTCTAAAAATATATTAATATACAACCAAATTTATTTTATCACATCAATCAAATCTATTATAAATTTTTATATAACTTTTCTTACTCGTTTCTTTCATAAAAAAATCTCTATTTTTTATAATTCAAACAATTTATCGATAAAAAAATTAAAAAAATCCACACATATATATATATAAATGATATTAAAATAAAACATGTAATACTTATTTTTAATAGAAAAGTATTTAGTTATTTTAGATAATAGAGAAGCTGATGAATACTTATTTTATTAAATCAAAAGTTATATTTTGTTGATTAAAGAATAAAAGTATATACTTAAAAAACATCAAAAGAAATTTAAAAAAGGTATGACGTATATATATGCATATAATGTGAATAATTTCTTACTTATAAACTTTATACAATTATATATAAAAATATTGCAGAAAATTTCATGATCATAAAGATCTTGTAGGACCCACGTGTTCAGTTGGACAAATTCATAGATGTAGGTTGAATTTTGCTCAGGTTTTCACATCTGAATTGGGATTTGCAGCATTAGTTATATTTTGTTGATTAAGGAATAAAAGTATATACTTAAAAAACATCAAAAGAAATTGCAAAAAGGTATGGTGTGCATATATGTAGGTATATAATGTGAATAATCTTTTACTTCTATAAACTTTATACAATTATATATAAAAATATTGCAGAAACTTTCATGATCATAAAGATTGTATGATTTTTATCCAGAAATTCGATAAATAAGTTATTACCTTTGCCACATCACCAATCCCTGCCACGTCAGGATTTGGAGGGTATTACCGGTTGTCCACATAGTGTGGCTCCTCATCGTCCTTCGACAGATACAGCCACGTCTGAAGGAGAAATAGAAGTCGACCGGGAAGGACCCTCATCAACCAATTCCACTGCCGCCGCTGCTGCTGGTGCCGCTGCTGCTGCCGGTGGCTGGCGTGCATACGACTTAAGCAGAACATTAAGGATGGCCACCAATATCACGATACAGGATAACACCAACGCCGCTACTATCACCAGAATCGCCCAGGAGCGGTGGTGGTTGTTATCCAGCTGAACTAAGTTCTCAGAGCACAGAGGCGCAGACATCTCTGAGGGTGATGGCGGCGGTGACGACTTCATGGAAGGGATTCTTCTTGTGAATGAGAAGCGTTCTCTCTTGTGAAAAATGTAGAATGAGAAAGATTTGTTATTTATAAAGCTGAAAGAAAAAGTAGGAAAAGGAGAAAGGAGAAATGCATTGGAGTAGCAATGTATCATGCATCAGAATTTAAATCTAGTAATGTCTACGAACCCACTGCTTTGCTTTATACTCTATTGGAACAAAGCCAAGAAGGAGGCGGAATGGAGCAAAGGCTGCTGGTTCGGGCTTCTAATTTTTCTTCTGGACAGCTGTTCACCGTTGGATGTCGCTAATACCGCCCCTATAGTTTTCGTTTCCGAAGCACACCAACGTTGCGTGATTGTACTATGTTTTTATGCACTTGGCTGTCGGAAGAGAACTTCATTTGACAACTTTATTTTACCTCGTACAATTGTTTATGAATTTATAAATATATCTATAATTGTTGTTTGTAGATTGACTCAAAAGTTTTGGAAACCCTTATTAGTTTGGTTTTTTTGTGTAAATCGCACGCCATTCACTTTAAGGCCAATTTCTTCTGCTCCAAGTAGCAATTTCTATTTGTTTAAGTCATTGTGTGAACGTTTTGCTTAAATGTTAAATTAAGTAATTGGTTTAGTCAAAGCTTTTTTTTCTCTAAATAGATGTTTGTGTAGGAAGCAGAATTTTAGTGCTTGATGTTTTTTTTACCATTGTCTAGGTGATAAAGGACTAAACATCCAAACACCCTCACAGTAAAATAGTTCTTACTTCAAACAAAATCTTAAACTATTAGTTGTAAACGAAGAAGATTCACTAAGAAATATATTATAGCTGAGAATTTAGCTTAATAACTCTCTATTCAATTTAGAGTGAAACAAAATACACCTTACTCTCCCCAACAAAGTGTTTCTCATTCTTTCACTATCCTACTATTTAACAAAGGCAAATAAATTTTTATTTACACATTATTTTTTCTTACATTTCTACACTATCAATTTTCCTACAATCTTTCCGCCAAAATAATTATCTATCCATTTTGTTTATAGCAAAATTATATTCTTATCAATTTATTTTCTTCCCATCATTATTCTTTGTTAAATGTTTATTTTCTTTATCAATTTATTTGTTCTTACAATCTTCCTCAAATTGTTCTTTTTTGGTCAAAACGTGTGCTTTTCAACCATCTAAGTATTTTGGTCCCAAATATGTCTAGATTTAAACATTGAATTACACATCACATAAATACTTACTTTTATGACAAAAAGCATTTTCGAATTGTATTAAATTATTAGTTTGATTTAACTAAAACCACAAAAATTGAAATTCCGTAATACACTGTAAAAGGTTTTAAATCTTATTTGAGAAAGTTCCACTGCAGACTCAACTTATAAACCCTAATTTTTTAAAAAATTGAATAAAGTTGTAGAAGTATAATAGAAAGATATTATTTTGCCTTTGTTATTACTGTTTAAGAAAAAGTGAAGAAGAGAGAGATTGTCATAACTCATATTTGGTTCAGAGTATCCAAAACTCTTTTGTATTCGTGTAGTAATATTTCAACAATAACAAATCAATTTATTCTTTTCAACAATATATATATATATATATATATATATTTCATTTGGCGAAATTTTAAACTTAGTTTTAAATATTTTGTTGTGAAAACTATTTCTGTCATCTCAAATTCTTGTTTATCATGTTTCTATTCCTAATTTAGATAGGGTATAAAGCTATTTTTTAGAGCTATGTTGTGTCCATGTTGTTTTTTATTCTTTATTTCTTAACCAATTTTCATCAAATGTTTTCTCTTCATTTTTTTTCGTGACAATGAAAGTAGTTTATATCATCTTCATTCGATTTCACTCGTTTTTGTTTTGGCACTGCTTGATGGTAGAAATTACAACATTTGGAGTCATTCTATGAAAACAGCACTCACATTGAAGATAAAATTAAATTTTTCGGTGAATAAATCAAAGAAAGGACAAAATATTTTGTGGATGCACAGTGCTACAAATATTTAGAAAGATTTGAAACCACGATTTTGACAAGGTCACTTGATGAGAATTTCATGTCTGAAACACAGAATATTTGTCACGAACTAAGAAGACCTTATAGTGACGAATTATTTCACTGAGTTCCAAATACTTTACGATTAGTTGATAGATGTAATATGCACTTGCACAATTACGTGTGTTTGTGATGTTTCTAATGTGGTTAATAAGAGAAAGAAATAAGAATACGTCATCTCATTTTTGCAAAGTTTTAATGACCAACATAATAATAATAATAATGTGAAGAGCAATATATTAATAATGATCCACTTCCTCCATTAAACAATAAGTTCCTCCTTTTCGTATCTCTAGGGACATGGTAAGTTGTCCCATTTCCTTATTTTAAATGTAATTTAAAACGAAAACTTTTACTTGACACCCCATTATTAATAACTCTCACTTTTGACAACTTAACGTGGAATGGATAGAAGGTGTGATGAAGGGTATTTTCGTCTTTCCATTTAATAAATTATATTTTGAAATTTTTTTAAAACGTTTTTGAAAATCAAGAGAGAGAAAGAGCTAGAACATTGGTATTTTGCTAAGGATTGCAATGTATTACCATTTTCATTAAACTTAACATAATATTATTACAAAAATACATAAATAAATAAATAAAAATCCTAATTACAACTAATGACTCCTTTAGTAGAAAGTAGAGGTGGTCATGTATTAAATTTTCAAAATCCAATCTAAATAAATGAATTGAATTTAAAATTCATATATATTTTAATTAGATCAAATTTATATGAATTTTTTTAAAATTCATTTTAAGTGGATTAAATCTAGATTAAAACTCATTTTGTTAATTAGATTAAATCTACTTTGTCAATTACATTATATTCATTTGATATGGAAACAACTAACTTGGCTCGAATTAGACCTAAGCCACTCAACCTGAACGCGGACCAACTCGGCTCGACATCGGCTTGGGTTCGCTTGACTCGACATTAATTCAGGTTCGCTTGGCTCGACATCGACCAGGACTCGGACGACTCGACAACCTAGGCCGGCTCAGCTTGACGTAGGCCCAAGCCGGCTCAGCTTGACATAGGCTCGACCTGTTCAGCTTGACATCAGCCCGGGCCCACTCAACTCAACATCGGCTTGGGCCCACTCAGCTCGACATCGACCCGTACTCGCTCGGCTCGACATTGGCCCAGGCCTGCTCGACATTGACTCAGGACCCCTTGGCTCGACATTGGCTCGGGCCCGCTCGACTCGATATCACCCGCTCGAATCGATATAGGCTCGGGCCTGCTCGACTCAATATCGACATTGGCCCGCTCAACTCGACATTGGCACGAGCCTAGACAACTCAACATCAACCTAGACTTGCTCGGATCGACATCTGCCTGGGCCGGTTCGGTTGACATCGACTCGGAATTGCTTGGCTCGACATCGACCCAGGCCCGCTCGACTCGACATGGATCCGAGACTACTCAGTTCGACATCGGTCCAGGTCCGCTCAGCTTGACATTGTCTTGGCTCAACCTGGATCGGGCGAAGTCAAAATCAAACCCAAAATACAATTTGAATAATCAAAAAATGTATTCAATCTATTTCTAATATGCATCCAATTTAATGGATTGGATTTGAGATAAATCCATTAAAATTATTAAAACTAATATGAATTTAAATAATTATGGATTGAATTTTGTATTTTTTTTTTTTCACCGTAGAAAGTCCTTTCTTCCATCGCTCTTCTTCCAACACCATTATGGTAGTCTGAAAGTTCTATTTTGTTAAGGTTCTTAAATGCTTGTGAAATTTAAACATTGCATTTGTTAGTTTTTGTTTATTATTCATTCCATAATGTTTCTTACATATAAAGTATAAAAAAAAAAAACAAGGCGCGCATAGTAACTAAATCACATTTCAATTGTTTTGAGAATAACTCGATCACATTTCAGTTGTTTGGAAGTTAAAGCCTTAACCACCCTATCCAAAACCTAAATAGAGCCACGTCAACCAACAAATTGTCTAATTATAAATATGTTGTTCTAAAAGTGAGGTATTAAATCTAATTGCATTTTCAAATATACATTTAAATTCTTCACAATGTAACAACATTTTCACGTAAGACATAGTCTACTTACTAAAATTTAAACGGACATTAGTACCCTAAAGCGTGCATAGCCTTATACCATATGCATATAGGTATGTGTTTCTCACAGTCATGTTGTTGTGGCAACTAGTATAGGCTAATTCTTCTGGTGTCAGATCAATTATTATCTGTACATGTCTATTTTATCCTTAATCTTCTGAATATAATATCTATGTTTACACTATAAATAAGACAATTCTGAATATACAAATTCATAACTGAGATGTGCTTTCTAAATATGAGTATCCACAATCTTATTTGAACACACAATCTTATTTGAACACAAGAATACTTTTCAAACATCAATTGCGAAAATTCCAAATATACACTACATACTTTCGAATATTTGCATCTGCAGGTCACTCTCTGAATCCTAACATCAAGTAACAGCTTTGAACCATTTGCAGCTACAACCACCACATGAAAAGGCAACTCCACTGCACCTAGTAGCAATATTGTGGCCTCCACCACCACAACAAATTCCTACACCACTACCATCTCCACTCAAAACGCTCCCAAGCTCCTCTTTGGGTTTTTTTTTTTTTAAATAAAAGTCACAAGGAGAGGGATAGTTAACCTAACTATAACTACGGGCCTCCGTCTTTACAATCTACCCCATTATATGCTTCTTCAACAGCTTTCGTTACTAAGCAACGACCACAACAAAAGAAAAGCACTAAGAGACTAGTACAAAATATCAAGCAAGCAAAACAAAAACTCTAACTAATGCTTTTCATTTTCTTAAAAAAATCACATATTGATTTGCATAAACAGGCTTTGAAAGATTAGATATATAATATATAATTTGTTTTCAAGTCTAATGTTTGCCCATATGAATAATGACTCCAAGTTTCTTTCTTTTGATGAAATCATAATACATGCATAGGACTCTGAAATTTGAAATAAATATAAAACTGACCACGAAAAATATCAGAAAATGTGAGGCATTAAAAGTAAATGCATTAATGAAAGTCATTCATGGATAACTAAAAGAGTCAAATCGCCAACCAGAAATCTAAACTGCAAAAGAATTACCTTCATAGTGACCAACAACGCAGAAGCTACTGAGACAGCCCCATCCTTAATTTCCACAACTGAAAGAATCAAGAAAAGAAACAAAAATAAATAAACACAACGAAGTAAATGAAACATTCTATTCTAAATATCCAATACTTGTTCTGTTGTTCAATTATGTAGGGAATTTCAATTTTTAAGGATGCATATAATCAATCCTATGAAACTTCACATTTCCCTTGTTACTTTATATATTTCATTACTTCTAATACAAAGTCCCAAAAGAATTTATTCCTCTGCAAATATTATCATCACAACCAAAATGTAGCATGCACATATTGCACAAAGATTCAAAAAAATCAATTGAAAATCACAAAACCTGAAGAGGGTAAGCAAGAAAAACCATAATCATACAAGCCTAATCCTAAATACAAGAGATAGCATGGTAGAAATAAATCATGAGAATGTGAATACCAGAAGAGGTTTCTTTGCACTTCCTCTTCTACGTGGACATTGTTTTATCTTCCACTTCTTCTCTCCTTTTGGCGTCATTCCAAATCTTCATCAAATCAGTATCTCTGTCCTTTTTCTTTTAAAAATCAACAAAAGTTAAGAGTGAATAAGTATATATGACCATAAAATGTGAATTTTCATTTCATTACCTATTATCATTCTTAAAAAAAAAAAAAAAATCAAACACAAACCACCAAAACCCTAACCCAAAAATCTTACCTTTCTTCGAAGATAAACCCCACCCAATCTATCAAAAAATACTTAAAAAAACCCCCCCCCACCACCCAAAACAAACAAAACACACACCCCACCCACCCCCCCACCCACAAACACACACCACAACCCAACA
>Ga0123342_1004558_pt1 | contig 20979 bp, 6 predicted proteins | sample Turbeawhitnodule_FD_89960 | JGI IMG/M metagenome (GOLD analysis project Ga0123342, IMG submission 89960) | Root nodule microbial communities of legume samples collected from Mexico - Turtle bean Mexico white nodule | ecosystem: Host-associated > Plants > Roots > Nodule | place: Mexico: Nepantla...
AAGGGGGGGGGGGGGGAGGTGTTCCAAAAGCAATTTTTTAATAAATTGTTGATTTTTGGATTGCTGAATCTGGAAGCCTGTTTTTTGTTACAACGATGGATCCATAAGTTATTTTGACTTTTGGATTTCTGAATCCAAAATATTAATTTTTGAATTACAAATTGGTGGATCTGGAATATTTTTTTGACTTATGGATTCTTGAATCTGGAATTAATTGTTTGACTTATGAATTGATGAATCCAAAAGATTTACTTATCCCCCCAATTCAGGATTTTTGCGGATTCAACATTATGGAATGTGAAAAAACAAATGTGAATTCCTTATTCCATACAACTATAGGAATACATTGTTTGGAATACTACATATGAATTGCGGAAATGAAAATCCAAAAAAAAATGGAACTATAAATCTGAAAAAAAATGACTTACCTTCTTCTCCGAACAAGGAACTGCTAAGAAAAACCACTCAACCAACACCAATTCGCTGAGACTCCACCGACCACCACCAAAAGAAACGCCTTCCTGTGTCAAGAGATGGAACAACGTTGTTAATAGAGAAATGGAGTCCGTATGTGCAGTTTGGACAAATGAAGAAGAAAGAGTAATGCGAGTCTTATATGTCTTTTAGAGTTTTTAAAAAATAATAAGAGTAATTTTATCTTTGCATAACATTGTGGTGGTGCAGAAAGAAAAACATAAGGTGCAGAAAGAAACTATCTTACCTTTTATGCCTTACAACCATTAAATATATTTGTAATGTTTTAACTTATTTATTTTACATTGATACAATATTAAAATTGTTTTATTATTATTTTTATCTTTTTATGATTTTACTTATTTTTAATATGATAATATCTTTCCACTCGACCTTTCTAGTTAATATAAATATTTTTTAGTAACTATTTAAGTTTTGTTTTTATATGTAACATGTATTTAGAATGTTATAGAATCATGTTGTGTATAATGACATAAATGAAAATTTTAAATTATATATTATAATATTTATTATCATTTATTTAATATTTTTCTTAAAAAATATATTAAAACTAAAATTATATTGAATACAACCCACTTTAAATTGAAATATATTGGATTCTGTTAAATTTTTTAAACAAAGAATTTGAACCAATTTAAGAAAATTTATATAATTAGATCCAACGACTATATTTTTTTTTCAAAATTGACTGGATCCAATATATAAACACTCCTACGAGTGTTAATTACAAGTTCATACCAAGTTTAAAATCGAACCTCGTAATTAAAAAAGACTAACTACGAATAATTTGTTAAGAAGTGGAAAAGGATGTTGGCGGCATAGTTTGTTTAATTTTTTTTATTATTTTTTTCTAAATCAAACGTAAAAATTAAATGATACTCATTTTATTTTATTTTTTTAATTTAATATAGAATTTGAATTAAATTAAATTCATGTTTTATAATATCATTTAAATTGATTTTACTGATTTTTGTTATTACAAAATTATGAAATAATTAAAATGTATAACAACTTTTAAGATGTATAATCATAAATATCTAATAGTTGTTAGTTAGTTATAAAAATATAATATTATATTTAAATACAATAAGTAATTCTATTTTATTTTATTTAATTTTTAGTTTTTAATTCAAAATTTAGTTACATTTGAGTAACAAAAAATACTTTAGATAAAAAATGACAAGTGTACCTTTCTTTAAAATTATATATTATTATTATATATATATATTTTTATTTTTATTTTGTGTTATGACAATTTATCAATGGTTATAGCCTTAGGCCACATTCTAAAAAACTTTTCTCCTAATTCAATATTTGATTTGTTTTTCAATATTATAATGTGGTGTAATTTTATAATTATGTTACTAGAGTTTTCAAAAAAATTGATTATGAGACATTTTTTCCAACCACAAGACTAAAATTTTGAAATATTGATCAAGAAAAATAATACGAGATATTTAAATATGTAAAATAAAAACAATCTTAATTTTGTTAAAAACTACAAATACATATCTTACCACATGAATTCCAAGAAGTCCCATTTCCAAGAGTAATCAAAACTACCATATATTAACTATTAACAATAATATACAAATAAAAACAATATATACAAAAGATAACCTCAAACTAATCAAATCATTAACCTTATATAAATAGTGTAACAAGAAGATGCAGAGGTGTTAAGATTAGAAAAAAAATAGTATAGTGTTTACCACGACAACCCGAACCCGTACCCGTACCCGTTTAGCACAAGAACTGGATAGCACCTTCTCGCACCTATCTACGTCGCCGTTGGAACCAAAACCACATTCCTAGTGTCATACCCTTCACCCGTTCACTCCAAATTTTGAAACTTTGTTTCCAATTGCGTGTACCCAATGTCCTCTTCTCCCTCCCTATCGCTCTCTGCTTCCTCCATCCATGGTTCTTCCTTCCTCCATGGAACAAAGCTCTTTCCCCTTTCTCAAAGAGTGACACCACGCGCCTTCAATTCTTCCTCTGCCAAGTGCTCCCTCGACCACATCCCCAAACAGTTCAGAAAGGACAATCTCAAAGATGGATGTTAGTTTTTATACCTTTCGTTCCTTCTCTTTTGTGTTTGATGATAATTTACTCTGTTCGATTTAGTTTATTCCAGAGCAAAAAAAAAAAAATACTTGAATGTGATTTTTAGGTAAAGTTAGAGCAGAAAAATAGAAGAAGTTGGGATTTTATAATGTGGTCATGAATTGGTTTAGTGCTTTTTATGTGATTTAGGACTGTGCTGTTCAGTGAGTGTATGCGCTTGGTTATTTTTTACCCCCTTAAAAAGGTTTAAATACGTAAATTGAATTCAGTTTCCCTTCCTGATTTTTTGTCCAAATTAATGCTCGTCAAGGTTCAGGGGCATGAACCACAGGTCCTTAAATTTTGAGAAAAAATGTAAGTGATATTCCCCTAAATTGAAAACCAGATGCATATAGATATGTCTCTTGAAATGTATTAGTAGAACAGATAGTGAATTATGTGCATAAATTGTAGGAAAATAAAATAAAGAGACACTATGGATTCTGGTTGTATTCACTAGAAGAAACAGCCTTGGACAAGACCATGTGAAGTTTTGGTTGCAAGAAATTCACAATATGCATTTCCATTTTCAGTTTTGACTGATTTTCATACTCTTGGTTTTCAAAGTGTTATAGGCAAACAGAGGGGTAAAGTTTGTTTGTGAATCATAAAAGCTTCAAACTGGTGCTCTTAGATTAATTTGGATGAATTTTTCTGGAGGTTTAGATCAATTTTCCCAAATAAAAAATCTTATTCAAGTTCGGTTGAAAAGTTTAAAAATTGGGTGCCCTACCTTTAGTTTTATTTTTTTCTATTATATGCAGTGACGGAAAACTACAAGAACGTACCTCAATATCTATATGGCCTCAGTCCTTCACAAATGGACATGTTCATGACAGAAGATAATCCTGCCCGCCGGCAATCTGAAAAAGTTACAGAGGTTCTCACCATATATATTCTTCATATTGTCTAAGTGTTTGTGATGTTATGATGGCAAATTTGCTAATCTGTAACCTAATTGTTGATTTTGCAAAGCACCCAAATTTTGTCACGGCTTATTCGACCTTTCAAAACTACTCTTAACTTTAATAATTGTGACAGGAAAGCATATCATCTGCCAAGAATTATATAGATAATGGTGGAATGTGGAGTCTATCTGGCATGGCAAAAAATGGTCCTTCAAAATACAGCATGAGTGTTAGTATGTATCAAGGAGGTAGGGGAGGTGACAGGCCAGATACTGCTCCACCAGATCTGCCTTCTTTGCTTTTGGACGCTCGAATATGCTATCTGGGTATGCCGGTAAGCCGCATCCCGACGGATTGTGTTTTTAGCCTGCTAGCTTTTGTATATAGATAAAAATATAGATAAAAACCTGATATCTTTCATCTCAATCTTCTTGATGTTCCTATAAGTCTTTATGATTTTTTACAGATTGTTCCAGCTGTAACAGAACTTGTCATTGCTCAATTCATGTGGTTGGATTATGATAACCCAACCAAACCTATTTACTTGTATATTAATTCGTCTGGAACTCAGGTAAGTGTTATGAACATTTTCTATCAATTTCCCTTGTGGTGTATGAGGTGCTGATTAATTGCCTTTTCTTACCATTTTTTCTTGTTCAGAATGAGAAGAATGAAACCGTGGGATCAGAAACCGATGCATATTCCATAGCTGATATGATGTCTGTAAGTTTTATCATGAATCATGTGCCACTCCTACTACTCCCACCCCACCAAGGCTGGGACATGGTTTTTCACTTTGTGCTACTCTTTTGTAACTTGCTTTTTAACTAATCTTATTTCTTTCTGCTCTAAGTATGTCAAAGCAGATGTGTATACTGTGAATTGTGGTATGGCATTTGGTCAATCAGCAATGCTTCTGTCGCTTGGAACAAAGGGTTATCGTGCTGTACAACCAAACTCATCTAGTATGAATCATATCTTTGCAAACTTTTGAAAAAAATTGCTTTCACTTATTTATTGTGGTTTCTTGGAACTTCTGACAAATGACTATATATTTGGAGATGGACAATGGGTTACTGATTTATAATTTTCCCATCATCCCTTTTGTCATCACATATCACACCTTTTGATCAGATGGCTACTAATATATGCTTTGTTCAGAAGTATTTTCCGGAACATCAGTTTATCGAAATCTTGTTCTTAGTATCCTTAGGGCATGGATTTTAGAGTTATGATCTGTGTGAACTGAAACCCCAGTACTCTACATTGAAACTGTTGGGTTGCTGTTTTTGTAATTAAAAGAGATCCTGATTTTCAAGGAGCTAATAAAAGAATTTTGATCTTTATGTAATGCTATAATCTGCAACACCTTATGCACAAATGTGGCCTACATGCTCATGGAATGAAAGGCTGCTGCCACAGCAGATTACTTATTAGTTATGTTTTCCTCTGTTTGTGTGTGGGCTTCGTATTATTTATTCCTCGAGCACAGGTAGAACCAATTTTCCTTTATATTTTGGCACACATAGCACCACTATGGTATTGATTCTTGTCACACATGCAATAGTTTAGGAAAACATAGAAAAATGTCTTGATTGGATTTTCATAGAAAGCCTTCTTTATTGGCTATAGAGTTTGTTTCCACCCTTCAATGCTGAATTGCTGATGGTATATTTTATTTTGTGACCCGAAATTTCTGCATAGTTAGTGATATTTCTTCCTTGTCAGTTGGTAGTTTTGATCATTGACAAGGTAGAAAGATAACTGTTCGTGTGTTTTGTACAAATTATGTGGAATAAAGGGATGTATAAACTATGATTTTTAGCATTGCCTTACCGTGGATTAACTGTTTGCTATTGCAGCAAAATTATATCTCCCAAAAGTCAATAGATCAAGTGGAGCTGTTATAGACATGTGGATTAAGGTACTGTCTACCTGTTTGTTCTCTTCTCTATATTCTCTCCATTATTTTAGACACTATATTTATATCAATTATGTTGGCAAAACACATACAGGCAAAAGAGCTCGAGGCAAATTCTGAGTATTACATTGACCTGTTGGCAAAAGGGACAGGGAAATCAAAGGAAGAAATCACTAAAGATGTCCAGAGGCCTAAGTATCTTCAAGCACAGCAAGCTATAGACTACGGACTTGCTGACAAAATAATTGATTCAAGTTCAACGGATGCTGCATTTGAGAAGCGGGTAATTATTTCTATTTACTGATGGTATTCTCTTTAAACATTTATATAATATACTTACGATTACTGTCTGGATCAGAATTATGAAGCCATGCTTGCTCAATCAAGTGCTTCGAGGAATCAAGCTGGTGGCAATCCTCAAGAGTCTCCTTCAGGATTCAGGTAATCACACAGGGAAAGGCCACTTAATCAGCTTCGAATCCTATGCCCTTCAATGCTCATGGGTTTAAGTTGACTCCTGGTATAAAGGTCAAGCAGCTATCTCATATCAAAAGGCCAAATGGAAAATTTCAATGGAGATAGTATATGAACTCTGTATCTTGGCTGTTGGGTGACTTCTCCAATACTTAAAATTATTTTGAATTACGTATGCTTAGTTTCAGTAATTAAAGAAAAGGACCAGGTTTTTTTAAGTGTAAATATCGAACCATTACCAATGAGATGGACTAGATTCAGACACACTTCATGCTTGCACAGTAGCTGGCATTCGTCCTTGAAATTTTTTGCCTTGGTTTTTCTTGTCCTAGATTAACAATTTCGCAGTACTCGTTTTACAATTAAGTGAATGCAACTATGACTTGATTCTTGTTGTTGGTTAAGCAGCCCTCACATAATCATGACAGGTTTCCTGTGATGAGTTGAAAATGAGTGAGAGGCACCACAATTTATACTTCACAATATACCTACTTGCACGAAGTGCAATATTTGAAGAAAATCTAGACAAACATAAACTATTTCACAACAGTAGTTTACATGTTTTTAGCGTTCACCAGAGAGAAGTGAAACAGTAGAAATAAAAAAAAAGTGAAGAAAACTCTATTTCTGAAACGACCATCAGGAATTACGCTGGAGGATTGGGATAGACTTTGGGCTTCGGCTTCACCTCAATCTCGTTTACACTGCGAACGTAGATTGCATCTGGTTCGAAGCTGCATACGAAAGCGAGAAGTTACTTTAGGCATGTGTACGGAAAGATAAAAAAGTGAGTGAGAGATAAAACTTACAATTGAAGTCCTGTTTTGGGCCCTTCTTCGAATGTGTAACTTGATGCAACGGCCAAGAGACGTCCATCTCTGCTAAACGACAGTGCAGCAATGCTAGTAGGATACTTCGAGTACTGAAAGAGAAAACGAAAATTTAGAAATTGTTATTACTGTATGAAAATTCTGGTCACTCAATTACTCAAAAAACAAAATAAATATAAAAACCTGATATAGCCTCTTCTTATTGTTTCCGTCCCACACGTTAACATACCCGTCACAACCACCTGTGGCAAACGTTCCATATCTGCACAGATTTTTATAAAGCATTTTCATGGTCACAATTCAATCAACGAGTCAGTAACCCTAACACGAACAATATCTAATTCTAAAGTTCATTTAAAAGTCAATTATTCACTGCACTTCATCTTTGGAGCATTTGAAGTTTTAGGAATTGGGTAAAGGATGAACACAAAAAAGTGTAACTAAGTTAAAGATTGTGGATATTTGTAATACTGTAATACAGAACACTCATCTACTAACTCCATGCATTATTTATACCACGCAAACTGTGAAAAAACATCTATACCCTCTATTTTGGATGGCAATATGTACGTAGAATACTTTCTTAACAATAAATTATATTTATATTTCTCAACTAGATCCTTGAATGATGCAAGCTACCGCTATTCACATCATAAATAGTAGAGAAACAGTTAAGTAAAAGCAATTTGAAATACTCTTCTTCACAGAGTGTCTTGTTTTAGAAGTATTTCAAATTCTTTGATTTTGAAACACTTACACGGGGTGGTATGCAATTGCATTTACAGGATAGACAATGTCCCTTCCGGCCTCGGATTTTCTGTGACACTTGAAAGCATATCTGCACAAAGGTCACAAAACATTAACAGCTAGAAGTTGATGGATACATGCTACTTTTCCCATGGGCTGAAAGACTATCATATCAATGAACAAGAAATTCAAAATATCCATATCACAGTATCATTAAGAAGGGAAAAGAGAAATAAATCAAGAAGTATTTACTTTTTTGCCTGGATAGCTTCTGAGAGGTCAAAGAACTCCATCGCAACACGCCCTTCAACAGAACTAAGTGCATATCCTGCATAATGTAGTTGTACAAATATGAAAGGAAATCAATGGTTGAGTTATAGCCATGTTAACCATTATTTAAAGTTGTTATCTTTGAAAAATCAATGGTTGAGTTATAGCCAGTAGTTAGTTAAAGTTCACCTGTTCCATTTGGGTAACAGCGCACACATCTGGTTTGATATTTCAACGAGGATTCTCTTTTCTGCTCAGGTTGAGACATGTTCCTCAAATCATAGATATTAACATGTCTTCCAGCTGTTGCTACAACCAGGCGATTTCCAACCAGAGAGAGAGAGTAAACACGCTCAGGCTGTGGATATGTCCCAACGAGTGTGCGCTCTTGGCCACTTGCACCTCTAGGGTCCCAACATTTCAGGGTTTTATCCCAACTACCAGTGATCAATTGCCCTGTGGTGACAGACAAGATAGAAGTAAACATGAAATATCCTTTTAAGAATAATTTCCCAGAATTAAGTGACATAATAACAAAGATGAGATGAGGTCAACATTATAAAGATAGAAAGGAGAGACCTGCAGCATATGAGTACTCAACACAACGAACAGGCGCATCATGCCTTCCTAGGATATCCTCTTTATTAGAGCTGAAGACGAGCCTGGAGCATGACAATATAAAGGGTGAATTACTCTCTTCACGGCTTAGAGATGCATAAATTCAGTTTCTCTTCCCTTAATTTAATTCCCTCTCTAAACAGACACGAATTGTGTTACATTTAGTCCATTCCAGAATCAGTTTGGTAGGACGGGAAGAAAAGATGAAAACATGGAAAGTGAATAAAAATAAATAAGACATAAAATGAGAATAAAAATATTTTAATTTAGAAAATAAATAAGAAATAGATTAAAAATAACTGCTGAATCTTGCAACTTTTAATTTTTCTTTTCTTTCGTTTCTCCTAAACCAAATATATAAATTAACTTTACGTCTCTCCTCTCCACTCTATTCCCCATTTACCTAGCAAAAAAATGTAAACTAACCTCAAAGTGGTAACAGACAACTACAAAGAAACCTATATCCAAAGGGCTTTTTTTTTGTGTTAGAACACATCCTTTTGGATAAACATTTCAATATACATTTCTACAAAACATGAAATTAATTTACATATAAAATAATATGCAGCAGTTATTTTCTATAAGTTTCATCAAAATTTATTTTTCAATTCATATTTTAGTTTATAAAACAGAAATTTCATTGTTTTTATTTTTTTCTTAGAAGTATCTACGAAGAAGTTAAGATCCGCTCAACTTCTACTAAGAGTTAATTTTGAACTTTGGATTATCAAATATTGGAATTTAGAAGATAAATGAACATTTTGGAGCTTAAAACATCTAGGTTACTGGCCAATCAACAAGTATGAAATTGAAGAAGAGAGTAAGAGTGTGACCGTCTAACAGTGTTGTCAGCGGCGACACTGAAGCCGGAGGAATCGTCGTGGAAGCAGCAATCGAGAACGGGGCCAGCGTGCATAAACTCTCCTCTCAACACATTGGCGCTGGCATCATACAGGCGCACACTCTGAAGCGCAGAAACAGCAACGAAGGGAATGAAATTGATAGCATACATAGCACAGCATAGCACAGGAAGTAAGTAATTGAGAAGTGAGAAAGTGGAGCATGCATAGCATACATACCTTGTCCCATGAGGAAACCAAGAGATTATCGCTGTGATTTGAGAATCGCAGATTGGTTATTCCGTCCGATGGAGGATTCGACAACTCTTGCCCCGTCGCGGCGGCCACCGCAGATGCCATGTTTGCGATTTGTCGAAATTTGAAAGTTGAAGAGCGTGGAAGTGTGAAAGTGAATGAAAAAAAAGTGACCCTTTATTCAAATTTCAAATCTTAGGAAAATAAATCATGATCCCAACTAGTCTATAGTGCCAAATTTTAAGTGTATGTACTACTTTTTATTAATAAAATTAAAAAAATAAAGATAAAAGAAAAATGTTTATTTTTTTAAACCAACTTTAAGTTAAATTAAATCAAATATTAAAATTAAGAAACATATTTATCTTTAAAAAGAAAATGGTTTCTTCAGTCAATTTTTCGGTGCAAAAGTTAATTACACATAAGAAATGGATTAATACGACATTTGTCTTTACTTATAATCAGATATCTAAAGTTTAGATAAATTTAAAATTATTTATTTTATCATTTAAAATAACTATAAAAATGCTTTATTATTTTTTAAAATGTTAATTTTATTTATTTTCATGAAAAACACTATTATATTATAATAACAGTATGAGGATAATAAATTTTCTGAATAAAATAATTTAATAGCATAAAAATCTCTCTTAGGATGATATTAACTTTTTTACATTACTTTGATTTATATAACTTCATAAGAATTTGCATGATTTGAAACTTAATAGAAAGTATACGATGTTTTACCATTGCATAAGTTGAGAGCTTCTTTACTCACAGTGATTGTATCCATAAAAGTTTATACCAATTTTTTAATTTAATTTTAATATAATCTCGGTGTAAACTTTTTTAAATGATCAACTAACTACTAAAAAAACTGTAAACAGTATTTTTAAAATAATTATTACAAAACTAACTAATTTTAGATTGAATTGAGTTTGATAGTAACCAATAAAAATAAAAAATAAAATTGTGAATTGAATTGAACAAAATAAAAAGCTCACACATAGACTTTTAACCAAATAGTCAACGTATGTTATCCAAAACACAGAGAAAAAACACAAGTGGGACCTTATCTTTTGTAAAATCAAAAGAAGTAAACCAAAATTAAAGAATATAATCAATTATTAATCATATTGTACTTTCTCTTGAATGAAATTTTATTAGTTAAATTCTTTTGTAATTTTAATCTTAGGTTATCCTAAGAGTATGATATGACCAATGATTGAGTTTTGCATTAAATATAACACATTTTTTTTAGTAAGTTTTCTATTGAAGTAATACATTAATAATATCAATCTCCCTAAAATTCTAGTAATAAAGATTAAATCATATTAAAAACATCAGTTAAATTTCTAACAAATGTTAATAATCAATAATGTCTATAATACTTATCATTAATAACACTGTGAAAGTAAAAATACAAACTCTAAATGAGTCTCTACTAATAAGACTCAAAAAAGTTATTTCATGTTAAAAAGGATAGACTTTATCAGTCAAATTAGTAAGAAAAACATTGATTTATTAATTTCATTTATAAAAAATAGTTTACGAAACAAATGTTTGGAAAATGATAATATAAGATTTTTTCCACTGTCTTAGTCTACATTTCAGTTAAATTATTTTTAGGCAATTTCTTTTTGTAAATCCATGTTTTATTCCTGCATCTCCATACATCACATTAAATGATAAATTTGTTCTTTTTATTGATCTCTCTTTTTTTTTGTTTTAAAATTTATGATTTAGAATTATTTATATATTTCAAAAATTTAGAATATAAAATCGTATTTTGAATTATAGAATGCTAGAAAATATATTTTGAATTATAAAATTTAGAATGAAAAATTATATTTCAAATTTTAGAGTTTTAGAAAATAACTTCTAAAGTATAAAATTTAGAATTGAATGTCTTTCGAATTTTAGAATTTGAAATGCATTTTTAAACCTAAAAAACATCTTCTGAATTATAGAATTGTAAAATTTAGAATATATTTTTGAATCTAGAAAATACTTTTCAAACTCTAAAATTTAGAATAAAAAATATATTTTAAATTTTATAGTTTGAAAATAATTCTAAACTCTAAAGTTTAGAAAACCTACGAATTATAAAGTACAGAAATGAAAAGAAATAACAAAAACAAATCCTACACATTTGCTCAAGAGTAATTTTAAAATTGAAAAATTTATGAAAATGCAGGAAGAAATCTCCTCTTTTTTATTTATATAAAATAGACATAAACTTTGCTGGGCCAGTAGAGAATACTGTGGCCCATATTTAATAACCTGGCCCGTAAACATTTTTTTTTTGGTTTTTTTTTTCTTCACCTGATTTTTGCAAATAATTAATTAACGGAAGGAAAAAAAATGAAGGAAAAGGAAAACTCAAACGGATCTGAATTGCAAACATAGAGGGGGGTTTTATTTCGCAGTGAACTGTGCGTATTATCAACAACACAAACAACAATTTCAGTGAATCAACAAAAAAAAAGGAGAGAAAAACATTATTGTCTCCGTGATTTCGATTATTGACCATTCTCTTCGCTTCAATTCCCCTTTCTAAATCCTCTTGATTTTCTTTTTCCGAATATCATCAGATTCAATTGAATTATACCCCTCAATGCAATGGTGGTCTGCAAATGTCGCAAGGTTCCGCTCCTTTTCTCTTTCTTTGCACACAGTTCGCGCCCTTTTATTTCCATTTTCAAAACCCTGATTTGTGTTTTCCCAATCACGATTGACTTGTTAGCTGGGTTTGTAGATCCGATTGGTATCGTTAATTCAGATCAACTGCGGTGATCTGCGTGTTCTTGCATTTTGCGTGATTTGATTTTCATTTCCATTTTAATTTGCATTTGGGTGAGGGAAACAAGTTCTTGAACTTGAACATATAATTGATACAAGTGATTATTTGTCTTGGCTTGTTGATGTTGCATGTGATTCTCGTTTCTTGATTATCTTGGGGAGCTATGCTAGTTGTTCCCCATTTTCTTGCTTTGAATTAGAGCTAATGCTGTGTTTCGCGTTGTGTATTTTCAGGCTACTAAGTTATATTGCTTCGTGCACAAAGTTCCTGTCTGCGGGGAATGTATCTGCTTCCCGGAGCACCAAATCTGCGTGGTAATTTATTTTTCTACAATTCGTATCTTTTGTTATCATTCACTTTCAATTTATGCTATATCCTTTGTTCTCTCGCTCTTTCCTTCTTCATTCCCCCCTTTGGTTATTTCTGATTTTTGTTTTTTCATTTAATTTATTATTTTTGGTCATTTGTTTCCTGGCCTGGTCCAAGGCTTCAATTTCTTTTTCTAGTTCTGGACTGAGTATTATTGGGGATCATGCAATCTTGTAATTTGCCGGCATATTTATGTATGAAGCTGTATAGTTTCCAGGGTTAAGCTGAGTCTACTTTGTAAATTTTGCAGGTCCAAACTTATTCGGAATGGGTTATAGATGGGGAGTATGATTGGCCTCCGAAATGCTGCCAATGCCAGGCTGTTTTAGAAGAGGGGGATGGATCTCAAACAACTCGACTGGGCTGCTTGCGTATGTGATTTTGCTTGTTTTCCTTCCAAATAATTTTGGCTGAGCTTGCTCTGATCACATTTATAAATTTAAATTTTGTACATAGATGTTATCCACACAAACTGCTTAGTCTCGCATATCAAGAGTTTTCCTCCTCATACTGCCCCAGCAGGATATGCATGTCCTTCATGTTCTACTTCTGTAAGATCTACCTTCAAATGCTTCCTTTCTTTTTTTACTTTTCAAATTCATAATCGATGAGAGATTGGACAGAAACACTATAAAGGCAATTGGTGTTTTAGGTGCCCAGGACTATGTGTACAAAGAGGGAAAAGAAAATGACATGCTATTCCCAACACTTTTTTTTTCTCCCCATTTGATTTTTCTTTTTTTAATAATTTTTTTTTCTTAATTATGAGTTGTAGATAGAAACTCCAGAAAGCTAACCATTCATTTGTATATGTTTTAAAACAAGTATTTAGTAGTGGCTTGTCTTAGGAGGGACCAAGTCACTAAAAGAAGTTTCTTAGCAGGTAGACTTACAGTATGTTTTGGAAATAGACACTCTATTAAGAATTAGCTACATAAGATGTGACTTGTTCAACCACTATTGTGATTATGTTTTCCCCTTTACATTTTAAAACTAAATTTGTTTAGACAGTAGTACGGTAAAATTCTCCATCATTTCTTTTTGTCCATGTGTCGTTTGATGAAATAACTGTACAGATATGGCCTCCCAAAAGTGTGAAAGATTCGGGGTCACGTCTACATTCCATGTTGAAGGAAGCTATCATGCAGGTGATTTATGAAGTTTTTAGTATATGATTGCCTCACTTCTATATTAGTTTGAGATATAGTAGGGTATATTTCTTGACATTCAGAAATCTAGAACAAGCTTATTGCCACAGTTATGAATTATGAATGAATTGGGACTTGACAGTTATATTCATAGAATTTTTATTTTTAAGAGAATCCCTGTTGTTCCATGTCTTTGTCGGCCTTCATTCTTTGATGATTATAATGAAATAGTATTATATAGAATGCCAACATTCTTTGGTGCTAAAACCTATTGAACTTATCAGGGAATCAGAAGAATTTATTTATTAGCAAATGCTTGGACTATGCATATACTTTAATATAATTAGTTTCTCTTTGGTTTCCATATAATTTTTGTTTAACATCTTCGTGCTCACTGTGGAAGGGATGATGTTCAGGATTATGATATACCATCTGGGAAATTCAGTCAAGGCATCGTGTCTGATTCTTTGTTAAATGGACAATACTGAATATTTGTGCTGTACCACTGATCAATAATTGTGGTTATAAATTATTGATTATTACCGCAGAAAAAGTTACCATTTCTATAAATCACATGAATCCACACTTCCATTCCGTTTTTTGTCTTGATGATTTTATATATATAGGCACCTACTAGAGTTATATTCCTTGTCTGTTTTCTCCTCATTCATTATATAAATAATTTTTTCATTGGTTTTTGTCTGTTTTTGTGCAGTCTGGTATGGAAAAGAATGTTTTTGGAAACCATCCAGTTTCAATGACAGAATCGCGAAGTCCTCCTCCTGCTTTTGCTTCAGATCCATTGATTGGTAGAGAAAATAATGGAAACTCAGACTTGGTTGATGGATCACCTGTGACTGGGTCAGAACTACCTAAACTTACAGTGGCAGATATTATGGAGATAGATGGTGCTAACTCAGCAGGAAATTTCATGAAAACCTCAAGTCCTGTTGCTGTAAGAGGATATTTTCAGTGCACTGTTATTGTGTTTGCATTTATCTATCCTCTTAAAACTTTAATGAGTAGGCTGAATTTTCTCTTGTTTTTATTGCAATGCGAGTTGTATCTGATTTCGTGTATTTCAATTTTTTTTTAATATAGTTTTTTTCTTATTGCAAATAATTTAGCCTGGTGCCACCACAAGGAAGGGCTCTGTCCATGTTGAACGACAGAATTCTGAAATTTCTTACTATGCTGATGATGAAGACGGGAATAGGAAAAAGTACACAAAACGAGGTGATATTGTCTTTTTGAATGATTTTTAATATTTTAAAATTTTGTGATTAAAACTTGACATGTCTTCCTCTCCTCTTTTGTTATAGCTTGTTTATTTGAATTTCATCTTTGAAAGTGTAGGTCCATTCCACCATAAGTTTCTTAGAGCTTTGCTTCCTTTCTGGTCTACTTCCTTACCTACTCTACCGGTGACTGCACCTCCAAGGAAAGATGCAACAAATGCAACTGAAACCTCAGAAGGCCGAACACGGCATCAAAGATCATCAAGGATGGACCCAAGAAAAATTCTTCTTCTGATTGCAATTATGTATAGCTCTTCACTTCATGTTAATATATAATAATCCAAAGTAGGAAGTGCAGTAGTGGTAAAAGATAAAAAGTTCTGGGACCTGAAATTTGGGCGGTTGACCTTATGTTTGAGTCACTGATGATGCCTAACGAGGAGTGTTTTGTTTAGGGCAAGTGGGGAACAACTGGGTTAGTGAGCCTGGGCTTTTATTGCAACAAGTAGTATGTATCCCAGGGTTAAAGTGCTTGCAGTCTCTTTTAAGTTTATCTAGCATACATCTTTCGCATTGCTGATGCTCTAATTCCTCTACCATATATGTAACAACTATACGGAGTTTCAGTTGTGGTATATACTGCTAGTTTTTAACTGATGAAGGTATTATGATGATCCCATTTGCAGGGCTTGCATGGCGACTATGGGTATATTGTACTACAGACTGGTGCAACGGGGGCCAGGGGATGAGCTTCTTAATGATGAATAAATTTGCAATGGAGCTCTTAAAATCCGGAGACGCTCAGTGGCTCCATTTTGGATATTGCTGGTTTCTTGTTGCTTCTGCTGGTTCTTATCTGTTTGGCTTCTTTATTTGGACCAGTCGCTGTTTTGGCCAACATACAAGTAGTTTGTTGATAATTTTTCATCTGAATGGGCTATGACAGTGACTTGTTACATAAAATCTTACTCAGCCATCTTTGCTCTTTGCCCTCAGTTTTGGTGCCCTCTTGGAATGTAATTGCAGATTCAGATCAAAATGTTGCTCTCTTAATTGGATTAAGTTGTCTTGATGATTTCAAATATAATTCGCACATTGTTAGTCAGTCAACATTTTTTATCTGTAGTTGTGTTGCACAAAACAAACTCATACAAAGTTATGCATTATATATATTGATAGACCAGTGATACGAAGATATGATCATCTGCATCTGCAATGATGATACAGCATGTTAATGATCTTAATCTTTTGATTTGGTTAAGTATAGGACGTGGAGCAGTATTTCTGTTCCATCAGAAAATTGTGAAGGAATGCTATAAAACACCGCAGCTGGGACCGTATTTAGGTTGGACGATTCATTTGAGCCCACAAATCATAGGCAAGAATTCCGTGAAGTCAGCATTAGGGTGCACTCCATGTTATTGTTTAGGACGAAGATATTATGGCACCCATCAAATAAAAATATTCAATTAATAATTTAAAATAATCATATTTTAGTTAGATTTATTTTATTTTTTAATTTAAAATTTCAATATACGTTGTTATATTATTAAAATGGGTTGTCATGTATTTTTTTAAGGCATGTCAAAGTAATATTTTCTTATCGTTTATGACCTAGACTAGAAGACCTTTACGTATTTGGTTGAGAGGAAAGAAAGTAAGAAGCCAAAGTTTGCAATTTTAAATTGTGTCAAATAAATTAAAAAATTTCTTTAGAGAAGACAATACTTCTTATTTGTCTTATTCCCTCTTCAAACAAAGAAAAGACATATTATCTGCGTTTCTTTTATCTCAATTTTATTTCCTCATTTCTATTTTTCTTTTCAAAAAGATATATCTGCATAACCTTCTAATATTTTTTTTTCTACAATTTTTTCTGCTTTTTTAAGTATAGCTTAAGATGTTTAAAAAAATACAATATTTTTTTTAAGTTTTAATAAAATATTTTTAAGAGTTTTCTGTTTTACTCATATGTTATATATATATATATATATATATATATATATATATATAAACTAATTAAAAACTAGTTCGATAGTAAGAATATAAATTAGAAAAAAAGTAATTATCGTTATTTTGAACTTTGTAAATCATAGTTACAAGTAGTAGTAATACACATTTAAAATCGTAAAAGTTGACTAATTTTGTTTTCATTATTCAAATTTTATACATTCTTTTTAGAGGTTGAAAGATTGAGGTAATTTAAGAAGTCAGTTGTTCACTTTTGAGAAATTCCCTATGTACCTCCATGTTTTCCCTTTACACACCTTTATATTTTTTTCTATAAAAAATTCAACAATATTCTTTTGAGTATGGTAGGAAATGCACTATCTTTTTCTATATTTTTAAGTGATGTTGATTGCTAGTAGTGTTTTCTTCTACATTTTTAAGTGGTGAACGTTGGTGGTTGAGAAGACTAACATTGAGACGAAGTCCAGGAGACGAGACAAATGTGAAGCCGTTAGACCATTTGATATATCTAAAGAAGATAAATGCTTAGCTGATGTGTATGAAGACGATAGATGTTTTACGTCTAATGAAGACTAACATGCTTATGATTACAAACTTGCTAGTGATATAACAAAGAGAACGTCAAAACTTCAAATAGGTATGATTACGCAAAGCTAATTACATTCTTCTTAGTGGCTGCTACTGAGATATTAGAAGATAAACCTTCTAGTGTATCACCCGTCTTAGTAAGTAACGAGAAGACTCAATAACTAGAAGTCATGAATGAAAAGTTGAAGTCACTTCGTATGAACAATACCTGAACTATAGTGCATAGACTTGAGGCTTCTAGGTTGGTTGGTTGCAAATGAATTTTCAAACAAAAAGATAACACTCCAATAATTGATCAAGAGAGACTCAAGACCATACTCATTGATAGAGGATTTACACAAAGAAAATAAATATTGTATCACATTAATTCTCTTTGTGTTTCTTTATTTACTCCTTTTGTTTACCTTCTATAGATTCTTTCACACTTCTCTATTCTATTAATATTGTTTGGTCTATTTATGTGGTAAGTGGAGTTTTTTTTTTAACAACTACAATTGGCTCGTTTTATAACTTTGTACAAACTTTCGAACTCTTTGCATATGAAAAATATAAAAAAAAACACATTATAAATAAATAAATAAATCTCAAAGTTGACACATTAATAACTGAAGATATGTTTGTTGATGTGATAATTGGTATCTTGTTGCAGTTTCTTACATAATACCTTCAAAGATATAATTCTATAAACATGTGCGAAACTATTGTCAAAGCTAAATAAACGAATTTAATTTGAGAAGTCAAAGGCTTAAAATTGAGATGCTTTTAAAAAATCCTAACAAATAGGATGCTTAGTTTACATTCTAGAAGTCAATCTCATTCCAATATTAAATTGGATATTAGGGCTGAAATTCTTCCTTTCTTACCTAATATTGATTATAGTATTTCAAATAGTCCATTTATCTACAGTTAAATGGTTGACAAACAAAAAGTCATATTTTTTTAAATAAAAAGGAAGAGGCCTATTATTTGAAACCATTGAAGTCAACCATCACACTTAGATCAAAATTAATATAATGTTTCTCTTCATTGACTTGCATGCATGGTCTTCCCCTAGAAGGGTTTTCATTGATAAGTTATTAAAATTTCTCTCACAAAATTAACTGGAAAAAAAATCTCAGGAAATGTTTATTTTAACACAATGGTTTATCCCTCATTTGTCAACATGTTATGTGTTTTGATGGACGAACTCACCTTATATAACTAAAAAAAATCAAGTAGTTGCTAAATAATTGGGCCATATTAATCTGTATGTATAAAAAAGACAAGAAAAGTTATATTAATCCCTTTTTCTTGAAAGAGATTCATATTTAGTCATTGATTGATGTAAAAAGTCAGAAAAAAATTTCAATTATATGTCTTATAATCTATGAGACTTAGACATTTCTTCTTAAATGACGTATACGTGTGGAACACACGTATCCGTGTTGACACTCGTACGACACTCGTATGATAAAAACAAATTCTTTTGAACCAGTCATGAAAAATATCTTCCTGCTCCAAAAAAAATCTGGAACATACTTTTGTACATAAATATTTATTTTTAATTTATATAATTCAAAATTATATAATATATAGATTCGTGTCCTCGTATCTTACATTTTAGAGATTATATGTATCTCCGTATCCATATCCGTGTCGTGTCAGTATCCGTATCCGTATCCGTGCTACATAGTTTACCATTTTTATGGCTATATGTTTTAGGAAATTAGTATGACATGTAAGTACCTAATTGTTATTTTTTTGCTATTTTTAATGGATTTTTAAATATTTATGAGAGAGCCTTTGATGGTTAATTTAAAGTAAATATTAATAGGAGTTTTGATGTAGTTAATTTAAGTATGAGAATTATGAATAATGTTTTATGAAGTGGAAAAGTGAATAAAATAATGTTTTATATGTTGACGTGATTCTGATATCCGTACGGTTGGAGAGTACATTATTATTGTAGTTGCTTAACTTAAATAACAATCAAAATCAGTCTACTCACCGGAGAAGGCACGACTTATCAGTGGACTGCACGTTCCCAAATTTTCAAAAATATAAAGTAAATTTTATTTTTTCCATGTTAAACATAACTTTATTTAATATGTACCATCTTATAATATTTTTAATTTTTTAATTTTACTTTATTTAAACTAATCTAAACTTATTTTTTAAAAATAACTTGTAACTCAAACATATTTTCCTTTTTATATATATAATTGTTTTTTTAAACAAATGAGAATGTTGAGATAAAAAATAATATGTTTTTGAAAAACTCACATTCTTAAATTTCAATACACAAAATAAAAGAATAAATATTTATTTTTAAGTAAGATTGACAAAACGGATGAGTACACAACATATAAAGTTCATAATTGATACTAAATTAATGAGGTTGGATTTAATTAATTAAAACAACTATAATTTTAGTAGTCTATAGAAGAGAACTTATTTCATTTAGATTGAAATGCTATTTGTTTTTTATTTAATTGGAATCAATTGGTTTGTGAAGTTCTTTTTTATCTTTTTCAAGAAACCATATTTCTTAATAAAGAATTTTATTGCTCAAATTATAGATGGTAGTTTCAACGAGAAAAAGATGTCGTATCAATTTTTTTTTTATTGGAGTCATATTCACTTAATTAAGAGGTGAATATTTTAGTAAAAGATAAATTATACTAATTTTCTCTCATTTGAGAGTTTAGTTGCTCACGATAATATATTGACAATCAAATAACAATTGGATGTTTATGTTAGAAAGAGACTAAGATAATCCACAACATAATTATTTATGACAAATTACAATGGGTGATTTTTAGTGTTAAAATTACCTGGATGTGAGTGATTTTGTGTTAAAATTACATATGAATGATTAATGTTAAATTATAAATAAATTATTTATACAAGCTCATTATTAAGAGTAGAATAAAATAAATATGTTTGTTAATATAATATAAGTATTAAGTTAATTATTTAAAATTTAGTGAGATTTTAAGTTGTATTGATAATCGTATCACGTGGATATATGTAATAAAAATTCAATAAATGTGTTAAGCTAGTGCTATACTCATTATAATCTTTTGGGAAATTATTTGTATCAATATGAATAAGAATACTATGATTTATTGAAATATTGAAATGACTTAAATAAACATTGTCGATAAATAAGTATATATTTTCTACACAATGATTTCAGATATTTTATCATAAAGAGAGCAAATCATATTATAGGAACATCAAAAAACATGAAAAGAAATTAATGGAGTGTATATATATATATATATATATATATATATATATATATATATATATATATATATATTTATATAACAAATTTATATATATGTTTTTTTAAAATATATATATATTTTTTTTATGTTTTTTTGTGATATAGTGAAATATATATATCTATAAAAA
>Ga0123342_1004559_pt1 | contig 20977 bp, 18 predicted proteins | sample Turbeawhitnodule_FD_89960 | JGI IMG/M metagenome (GOLD analysis project Ga0123342, IMG submission 89960) | Root nodule microbial communities of legume samples collected from Mexico - Turtle bean Mexico white nodule | ecosystem: Host-associated > Plants > Roots > Nodule | place: Mexico: Nepantla...
AAAAAATCCAAATTGGAAATTCCAATCCATAATTGATCCAAATCCATATTACTTTTAATCCATTTAAATGGATTTATCTCAAATCCAAATCTATATTTTTGGAATTTAAGTCTAATCTATTTAATTGGATATGGATTAGATATAGATTGAATACATTTTTAGATTATCCAAATTGGATTTTGACTTGGCCCAAGCCCAGGTTGAGCAGAGTCAATACGGGCCCATGTTGAGCTAAGTCGGCTTGAACTCATGTCGAATCGAGTAGGCCCAAATCAAAGTCAACCCGGGCCCATATCTGATACCGAGACGAGTCAGACTAAGTCCCTGTCAAGCCAACTCCACCCGGGATGATGCCGAGTCAAATCAAGCAAGGCGATGTCGAGCTACGTCGGCCCAGGCTGTTGCCAGGCTAGCTCAACATGATCCGATGTCGATCAGAGTAAGCCAGGGACAATGCCGAGCCGAGTCGGCCAAGGCTGGTGTTGAGCCGATTTGGTCAGGGTCAAGTCAGACCAAACCGATATCGAGGTGAGTCGGTTGGGGCCGATGTCGAGCAGCATTGACCCAGAATAATGTCGAGCCTCGTCGACCCAGGTCCATGTCAAGCAGTGCCAATCAGAGCCCATGTCGAGCGATGTCGGCCCGGGCCGACTTGGTTCGACATCGACCCGGGACAATGTCAAGCATCGTCGACCCGGACTGATGTCAAGCAGAGTCAGCCCGGATCGATGTCGAACGGGGTCGGCCCTGACCGATATCGAGCAGAGTCGACCCAGTTCGATTTCAAGTGGAATCAACCTAGGCCAATGTCGAGCAAAGTCGGCCCAGACCGACTAAGGTCGAGCGAAATGGATCTAGGCCGATGTCGATCAGAGTAGGCTTGAGTCGATGTCGAGTAGAGTCGGCCCGAGCCAATGTAGAACGGAGTCGGCCCAGGTAGATGTCGAGCGAAGTCGGTCCAGGTCGATGTCGAACGGACTCGGCCCAGGTCGATGTCAAGGGGAGTTGGCCTGGGTCGATGCCGAGCTGAGATGGCCCGAGCGAACCCATGTCAACCGCAATCGACCTGGGCAGATGTCAATCGAAGTCGACCCGGGTTGATGTTGACCGAAGTCGACAGGAAACAATATTGACCAGAGACGGTCTGGGACGAAATCGACCAGCGTCGACCCAGGACGATTTTTGGAGTCGGTCTAGGTCGATGTCGAGCGGAGTCAGCACAAGCAGATGTTGATCGGAGTTGGCCCTGGTCGATGTCAAGCAGAGTTGGCCCGGGCTAATGTCGAGCGGAGTCGGCCTAGGCCGTTGGTTAGCAGAGTCAGCCCGAACCAATGTCGAGCGGAGTCGGTCCGGGCCGATGTCGATCGGAGTCGGTCTGGGCCGATGTCGAGCAGAGTCGATCCAGGTCAGTTTCAAACAGAGTCGGCACAGGCCGATGTCGAGCGTTGTCGGCCTGGCTGAAGTTAACCATTGTTGGCCCAGGTTGATTTTGAGCGTACTCGGCCCGGGCCGATGTCGAGCGGAGTCGGTCGGGGCCGTTATCGAGCGGAGTCAGCCCGAGAAGATGTCGAGCGAAGTCGGTCAGGGTCAGTTTCGAGTGGAGTCGGCCCGGGTCAGTTTCGAGCGGAGTCGGCACAAGCCGATGTCTAGAAGAGTTGGCGCGGGCTGAAGTCGACCAATGTCGGCCTAGGCCGATGTCGAGCGGAGTCGACCCGAGCAAATTTCAACCGGAGTCGACTTGGGCCGATGTTGAGGGGAGTCGGCTAGGGTTGATGTCGAGCGTAGTTGACACGGGCCGATGTCGAGCGTAGTCGGCCTGGGCCAAAGTCGACCAGTGTCGGCTCAGGTCGATTTTCGGATTTGTCGATGTCGTGCGGAATCGGCCCAGGGCGATGTCGAGCGGAGTCAGCCTGGGGTGATGTTGAGGGGAGTCAACTTAGGTCGATGTCGAGCAGAGTCAACACAGGTCAATGTTGAGCAGAGTCAACCTAGGTTGATGTCGATCAGAGTCGCCCGGGCAGATGTCGACCGGAGCCGGTCCGGGCCGATGTCGAGTTGAGTCACCAACGAACCCATATAGAGTCAAGTTGACCAAGGCCGAGTGGGGCTAGGCCCAGGTCGAGTCGGGCTTGGTCATTGTAAAATTGAGTCAGATAGTTTCCATGTCGAGTCGAGTGGGCCAAAGTCCTTGTCGAGTCGAGTGGGTCAAAGTACATGTCGAGACAATTGGACCCAGAACTTTTCAAGCTAAGTCGGTCAGGACCCATATATAGATAGATTTAATCTAATTAACAAAGTGGATTTAATCTAATTGACAAAGTGAATTTAATCTAATTAACAAAGTGAATTTAATCTAGATTTAATCCATTTAAAATGGATTGGAAAAAATCCATATAAATTTAATCTAGTTAAAATGGATATGGATTCTAAATCCAATTAATTTTATTGGATTAGATTGGATTTTGAAAAATTGAGTTCATGACACCCCTACTCAATATGCGGGTCATTAAAAAAGAATTATTTACTCTTAGTCTATTAATCTTAGTATTATTATTCTTACGTTTCACCACATTATGAAAGAAAGAAGTATTTCTATCGTCCATCTTTAAACTATAATATTCTAGCTTTTTCTTGCCAAAATAAGTCTTCACGGTGAAGAACATGGTCTAAATTCTCACGAGATTTAGATTCCTGAGCAGTAAGAGACTCTTTATTCCTTCTAGTAGCATCTTCCAAGTTTTTCTACATGGCAGGAGGGATTGTTGTTTCTCAATCACCACAAAATGAATGTTCCCAAACACAGTTTTGTTCCATCCTTTGAGCAAAACTTTCAATCTTTTGAGCTTGAGGTGGAGGGTCAACATAGGGCAACCACCTTTGATCTATTCATCCTAATAATTTTTAACCGTTTCCAAGCAACTGGGGTTTTCAAGCCACATTTTGAAGAACCAAAAAGAAGCAGTCTTGAGTTACTCAGTAGAAGAGGAGAGACAAGCAAGAAGAGGAGAGTGATATGAACAACTTTTAAACAACACCTTGTACTTGCAAGAAACCCACTGATCAAGACAATCAAGGTTGTAAAGGACTCTATCCAACCTTCTATCAATCTTATTCTGACCTTGACATTACTCTAGGTGAAACAAGGACCAGAAAAAGGCATGTTTAACAAATTATTAGAATTAATTCAATCAAGAAACTCAATACAAGATACTTGATTAGGGAAATCCCACCTTTACAATCGTCATTAGAAAGAACAACATTGAAATCACTAAGGATGCATCAGGGACAATAAGACAATTAAGATCACTCCATAAGGTTTTTATGGCCGTATAGGTGTTGGCCCATAAACACCTGCAAAATTGAAACTTTTAAGATGCAAAAGGCAATTTACAGTAATGAATTGAGATCCAACCTTGAAACTTTGAAATAAGTTGTTGGCAACAAAATACAATAACTTAGCTACTTTATTCATGATTTGAGAGTGAGCAACCAACTGTAAGTTCACAACTTTAAAAAGAGAATCGATGTAGACAATCATAGGTTCATCACTGAAAACGAAGAATAGGCTTATGTTGTTCAAGTAGATTAAACAACATATCCATTTATTTTTTATTAACAAGCCCCATTCCAGAAAAAGCAAGGGACCATCATCATTTCTTCTTAGTTGAGACTGCCTTAGGAGTCTTTTTGTTTCATTTGTTACCAACCTTAGAAGGGTGCCCAGGTCTTCTTATGGTCTACACAATATCATCCCCATTATCACTAGCTTTTTCCTTTGCCTCAATCTGATTAGACCAGAATTTAGAAGCCAATTTGCTTTCCTCAATGAAGTTTTGTGTATCAGCATTCAGACCAAGAGGAGAAAAAGCCTCTGCTGCTTCTTCATTTTCCATACCTGCTAAAGAAGAAAATTGATTATGTAAAGGTATTATATTTTTAGGAACCTAGAGATTTTCAGCAGACTGGTCTTGCACTTGCTGCTATGAAGTAGCAGTGGCATGATCCAATATCAGATCAGCAACATCTGCCACTTTTTGCTGGGATTCATCAAGATGATCAATGCTTTCTAGAGAAGGCATTCTCGCTAAGGAGTCCACTGCAAAACTGGTTGGAGACATGGTTATTGTAGCAGCTTCATCAACTCTTTTGTTGGCAGAAGCAACAGAGTTTGTTGTAGATATTTTTTCTATAGAGACAGTAGTAGAAGGGTTTGTTGAAGAGTTCTTTTCTACAGAGACAACATTGCTCTTAGTAGCAACAACAACAACCCTTTCTGTAGAGAAATCAGTGCTCATAATAGGAGTAATTTCAAAGTTAGGATTATCCTTTTCAATGATATCAACCACTTCAAGAGTTTGTGATTCTGCTGTAGTCTTATCCGTAGATGGAATAACAGATTCAACAACATTAGCAGTAGCAGCTGAATTCTGTACCTGCAAAGTTCTACACTTACCAATGTCTTGACCTATCATCTTGCAATGTTTGCAGAAAAGAGGCAATCTTTCATACTACAGCAATGAAAGCATAACTAGGCCTTTCTACCAATAGCTGATTAGGCAAAGAGGAGAGTAAATCAATATCTATGAGAACTCTAGCATAAAAGCCACGGGTTTTCTTCATAGTACAATCATCTAAAGCTAAGGGTGTACCAATTCTTCTAGCAATAGAGAAGATAGCCATTGTTGCCAATATTCAAGAGGCAAACCATGAAACCTAACCATGCTTGAGTTTTGGTATTTTCATTGTAGATTAAACAACCACAAGAAGCCAACAACAAGAACTCTCCTCATCTCTTCCAAAGAAGCAAATTCAAACTCAACCAAACCAATTGCTTTCCATATTATTTACAATTTCTTGGTGAATTCGAGATGAGTCAAGGGTTGATCTCCTTTGGAAAACACCACTCTACCATTCAGGTGATTCTTACATTCTTCGAGATAGGCCGAGTAAACTTCTTCAGCAATTAGACTTTTGATATTGGGCACAAATTCTTTTTCTTTCAAACAGCTCCATGGTATCTGAAAACCAGTTGATTCCTCCGCCATGTTGCACCAAAAAGAAAGCGGAGCCCACCACCGCTTTAGAATTGACCAACAGCATGCCTACCAACTCTGCACCAGAAAACGTGATCAACAAGAACAGAAACCAAGCAATTCTTGGAAAGAATCTTGGCCACGCTAAACACCAAAAAGCCTTTGCCCAGTAGATCAGGCACCAACTCCAGCCCCATTTTTCTACACGCACCAAGCGAATCACACGGGACTCCAACTGCAAATGTGACCCACTAGCAAAGGTTCAAACCAAGTGCACCCTTGGTCACGCACCTGTTAACGTGAATGGCCCACTAGCAGCGGTGCAATCCAACTACACCCTTGGCTACACACCTCCCGCACTCAAGAACCCAAACGTGGATGTAACGTAACTCAATACCAAATCATGGACAACAAGATTATGGAGAGCAAAAGAACACTACCTTCCAATAATGGAGCCACTTGGAATCCAAGAGTTGCACGTCCCAAACAAATGAAGGAGTGAATCGCACAGCAGCACCTAGCCAAGCGGAGTCTTCCAACCCACAAAGCACCAAGCGGTGCCAACCCCTCAGCAACACTCACCCACCACCACTGCTAGGGTCTATTCATCACCAGGAACAGGAACAGGTGTGGCATAATACCTTGCCTCCTACCATTTTTTTTAGAATTTTTTCATAATAAGTGTAAATTTCCTAGTTCTCTGCTTGATGTAATTTGATTCTTTTCTTCACTAAGTATAGGTCTTAGCCTAGTACCCATACTAGTTTGCATTCTCTTTATTTTTTTTCTTTTAATAATACTTACTTAATGTGATGACAATGATAATTAAAATCTAGAGTATCAACCTAACTAATATGTGAGTCATAGTGATACATAACATCAAACATTAAACAAAATCTTATTTTCCAATACTCAAAAATATATTCTTACATATAATATAAATATTTTTAAAATATATTTTAAATAACTAATTTAATACAATTATTAATATAATATTAATATTTTATATTATTCATTAATTGATGTTTGACTTTTACTTTCATCTTTTAGTTTTAAAATATGTATTATTACTGCAATATATATATACATGTACACGAATCAAGCTTTTAAATATTATTTTGTATGTGATAATATATTTATATATAGAGATTCTAACGAAAAGTGATACATAAATTCACATTTCAATTATTAATTTCATAATTTATTAGGTTTCGTAAATACAATACTTAAAATTGTTTAAAAAATACTTTTTATATCTACACTAACTAATATTAACTAGTACATTAAAATGTATGTAATAATTAAAGATTATTAATAGACAGTCTTTTAATTTTAAGATAAAATTGCATTAGATCCAATGGATATACGAAAAATTAGGTTACAGTATTTATTGTTGTAGAAAAAATATTCAAATTTTCTATACGTATTTGTAGAGAAAAGTAGATATTATAAAGAGTGTCTAACAAAACATTGCAAGAAATTAAAAAAAAAAAAGTCCACCCACCACTATTTTTTATTTATTATTTTGGTACGAATTCTTTATTATCGAATTATATCTCATGATTTATTTGGTTTAAGATGGATTGAATAAATAATTTTTTGAATAAGATGGAAATAATATTTTTAAGTAGAAAATTATTTGTCGCAGTGTTGAACAGAAATTCCATGGAAATTCACGGGGCCTTCAAATCAAACACTTGGTTCGGTAACAAATTTCAGAGTGGTGTCATGTTTTTCGACATTAAATGTAAGTGTTAAAAGAAAACCAGATTACGAGAATACGCGTCACTCCCCTCGTTCACCGCACCGGTCCGGCACGGCCAAAGGAAATTGTAACGGCGTTTTCCGTAACCACCGAAAACAATAGTATATATAAAAAGAAAGAGAAAGGAAAAATATATCACTCACTCACTCACTCGCTCGCTAGTGAAAAAGCCACACGACCTTTATTCCCCTCGCTTCTTCTGTACACTTCTTCTTCTTCTTCTTGTTTTCCGTGATAAGAGGAGTTTTTGGGTTCTCCCCGTCTGTGACTCACTGTCTAGGGTTTTGTTATTGGTGGTGACAGAGTGAAGATGATAGACTTTGCGCGCGTGCAGAAGGAGCTGGTGGAATGCAGCAAGGACTCAGAGGGATCGGGCATCAAAGTGAGTCCGAAAAGCGACGATCTTGTCCAGTTATTCGGCACCATTCCGGGTCCTGTTGGAACACCCTATGAAGGAGGCATTTTTCAGATTGATATCACATTGCCAGGTACGAAAATTTCTTATTTCTTTTGCCTGTTTCTTTCATTACCCTAAATTGTCTTTTGTTTTTCCCTAGTCCTAGGGTTTCAATTCCCCTCAATTGTTGGGCTCCTTCTTTCGCTTCGCCTTTTTATTATTGCTTCGTTGCTTTCGTTACAGAGGGATACCCGTTTGAACCCCCCAAGATGCAGTTCAAGACCAAAGTTTGGTACGAGAATGAATTGTTATTTACTGTTCTGTTTTCTTTCTTTTTTTCGCGAAATTTGATGTGAGTGTGTGGAGCACGGAGTCCTTAACCAAACTGATATTGTTAAATATGCAACTCTCCATGGGTAGGGGAAAGGGGAGAAAGTGTTTTGGTCTAGTTTGGAAAGTTATTACACTTTGTTGTTTGGGATATATTGACAATTTTTAATTTAATGCAATGATGCAGTTCAAAACCATCTTCCAGTACGAAAATAAATTGTTATTTACTGTTCTGTTTTCTTTTTTTTTAAATCCTTCTTTTTTGGGCTGAAATTTGATGTTAGGGGTGTGGAGCATTGAGTCCTTAAAGAAACTGATATTGTTAAATTTTTTGTTTTCATCTATGTGCAACTCTCTGTGGGTATGGAAAAGGGGAAAAAGTGGGTTGTTGTTTGCGAAATTGATAGTTTGTAATGTAATATAAGAATGTGCTTGGGGTTTGGACTGGAAGGTGAGCATTTCCTAGACCAATGTGTTGTCATATATATTCATGGACGATATAGGTAATTGTCGTGTGGTTTTGTGCTAGGGTTCCTCCTGATTCGATTTTGTCATTGATGGTGCTTGAGGTTCATTTTAACCCACTAGAGAAGCTCAATAGGCTGATCCTCTTCATAGGATAGAGTATGGTAGTGTGATACTTTTTGTCTCTCAATCTTTTGATATGATGTGTTCTGTATTTCATCATGTGTATATAAGCTAAGTTTCTGTTGTGAGTGATTCATGTTATTATGTTAGGTAAATTGACGAGTTTTATGTGTTGGCTGCCGAGGGTCTAACACAACCCTCCTCCATTAACCGGGCTTGGGACCAGACCAGCTATGATACATAAACGGACTTCTCTCATTGATTCTTAAACTGACAAAATATATACCTCACTTGTTTTGGTGTTCATTCAAATTTGGAGAATAGTGAGTTCCCCACAAGTTTTGTTGCAAACTCGAGTTTTAAGTTGCCCCACATCAGGAGTTCCGAAGAAGCTTTTGATATTTTGAGTTTATTTTTTCTCTCAGCCTCTATAAAATGAGCTATTTCTTTTGCTATGCAAATATAGCATTAAATGGATTACTATCAGAAAACAGTATGTTTGGTTGATTAATGTGTGGATTTTATTGTCTCTGTTAAACATTGAAGGCACCCTAATATCAGCAGCCAAAGTGGAGCTATTTGCCTGGACATCTTGAAGGACCAGTGGAGCCCGGCACTCACTCTGAAGACTGCACTTCTTTCTGTGCAAGCACTTCTCTCCGCCCCTCAGCCTGATGATCCTCAAGATGCTGTGGTGGCACAGCAGGTATGACTCATTCTGTAGTGAAGCTGTGTCTCTGCTTATGTGAAATGCTATAGCACAGTATATTGAATATTATATGCATGTGTAGTTATGCTAGATAAACTTTTGTGATTGTAATCCTGTCTATCTATGGATAATGTAGTATCTGAAAGACTATCAGACATTTGTTAGCACTGCCCGCTACTGGACTGAAAGTTTTGCCAAGGCATCAACACGCGGGATTGAAGACAAGGTACTAAGCTTGTTGTCCCTTTTTATTGTTGGAATATGGATGCACATTATTGAGCGTATTTACATGTCCTGACCACCGTGTGACATTGTCTTAACATTCATATGCAGGACATTCTTTATTACTTTCTTATATGGATTTGTTTTGGATAAATTGGTGGTGTAGTTTATTGTTTTACAAAAGCATATACTTTCATGTATATATACTTCACTTTATTATATTATTTACTTGTTTTTTTTTACATGTATAACCTGTTTAAGAATATAGACGTGTTTTTCACATGGATAGTGCAAAATAATGATATCTAAGCTACTTAGGTAATTATTTTCATATCCATTGTTAATGAATCTATTATGACAATACTTGTATATGGTAATTTTATAACGCTTGCAATTTCTTTTTAATTTGGTACAGGTACAGAAACTGGTTGAGATGGGATTTCCAGAAGCTCAAGTAAGGAACATTCTGGAAGCTGTTGGTGGTGATGAAAACTTGGCTCTTGAAAGGTTGCTGTAGTCCCAAGTTTGAAGTATCTTCTAAAGCGTTCTGTCATGGTGAAGTTTAGGATGACATGGTGACATAAGATGATGGAACCATATAGACAAAAAGGTTATAGAGTCTTATAAATTTATACTTGACGTATCGTATAGTCCTTTTGTTCACCTTTTGACTTCTTTTTTCCTTGGAAACTTCGCTTCTCGACTATCTCTTATGATTATATATCAGTAATGAAATTACATACCTTGTTGGCAAAGGTTTCTGCTTCATAGGAGAGTTATTTAATTACTGTGTTGACGATTTACGAATTGGAACCCATTTCACAATTAAATCTTTTTCTAAACTGGGGCTAAGGCCCAATACCGTAACAAAACGTACTTGCTTCCTGCACTCTTCTGATTTCTTACTGCATCATCCCACTTTTTAAAAATGACTAATTTGTTCTTTATAACTAAGGGTGGGAAAAAAATCCAAATTACAAAATCCAATCCATAATTTTCCAAATCCATATTAGTTTTGATCCATTTAAATGGATTTATCTCAAATCCAAATCCATAATTTTGGATTTTAAATCCAATCCATTTAATTGGATATGGATTAGATATAGATTGGATACATTTTTGAATTATCCAAATTGTATTTTGGGTTGGATTTTGACTTGGCCCGATCTAGGTTGAGACAAGACAATTCAGGCCCAGGTTGAGCAAAGTCAACCCAAGTCAACGTCGAGCTGAGTCGTCCGGGCCCAAGTTGAATTGAGTCGATATGGACCAAAGTTGAGCCAAGTCATTTCGGGCCAAAGTCGAGCCGAGTCAACCCTAGGCCAAGTTGAGCAGAGTCGGTCGGGTCGATATTAAGCTGAGTTAGTCCATGCCAATGTCTGGTCGAGCCAATCCAGGCCCATGTCGAGCTGAGTCTTTCAGGTCTGATATTGAGTCGAGCGGACACGGGCCGATATCGAGACGACCGGACCAGGGCTAACGTCGAGTCGAGTGGGCCCGAGCAGATGTCATGTTGAGTGGGCCCGGGCAGATGTCGAGCAGACCCGGGCAGATGTCGAGTCGAGTGGGTCCGAGCCCATGTCGAGTTGAGTGGGCCCGGGCCGATGTCGAGCCGAGCAGGCCCGGGCAAAAGTCAAGCCAAGCAAAGTCGGGACGATGTCGAGTCGTCCAGGCCTAGGCCGATGTCGAGTCGCTTGGGCCTATATCGAGTCGAGCGAGCCCAGATTGATGTCGAGACGAGCGGGCCCGAGTTGATGTCGAGTCAAGCGGGCCCGGTTCGATGTCGAGCCGAGCGGACTCGGGCCGATGTCGAGTCGTTCAGGCCGGGTCGATGTCGAGCCGAGCGACCCCGGACTGATGTCAAGCCAAGCGGGCCTGAGTCGATGTCGAGCCGAGCTGGCCTGGGTCGATGTCTAGCCATTCGGGCTCGGGTCGATGTTGACTCGGGCGGACCCGGGCCGATTTTGAGTCGTTCAGGCCCGGGCCGATGTCGAGCCGAGCGGGCCCGGACTGATTTTGAGCCGAGCGGGCCTGGGTCGATGTCAAGCTAGCGGGATTGAGCCGATGTCGAGCCGAGCAGGCCCGGGTTGATGTCGAGTTGAGTGGGCTCGAGCCGATGTTGAGCAGAGCTGGCCCGGGCCGATGTCGAGTCGTTCGGGCATGGGTCGATGTCGAGTCGTTCGGGCCCGGACCGATGTCGAGTTGTCCGGGCCCAGGTCGATGTCAAGCCGTCTGAGTCTGGGTCGATGTAGAGCCGAGTTGGTCTACATCAAGGTTGAGTCGGCTTAGGCCCAGTTCGAGTCAAGTTAGTCTCTCTTGATATCAAAATGAATTTAATGTAATTGACAAAGTAAATTTCATATAATTAACAAAGTGGATTTAATCTAGATTCAATCCACTTTAAATGGATTTAAAAAAAATTCAAATATATTTGATATAGTTAAAGTGAATATAGATTTTAAATCCAATCCATTTATTTGGATTTGAATTTAGATTGAAGATCCAATCCATCCCCACCCTTATTTATAACAATCATGGCAATATGTGTCTCATTGATTTTTATTTTATTTTTAATTTTATTCTATATCTAGATCACACTAATATATAATTTGAAGGAAAATTCTCCATCTACTTCCATATTTTCTTCATTCATTTTCATATTAATTATAAAAAGTTAGTTTTAATCTTTTTAGAAAATGTAAATATTTCTAAATAAATTATAATCCTACCTTTTTAAATGATTTCACCTAGACCCTTGTATAATCATATCTTTCACTTTCATTTTTCTCCAACTGTAATATTTGAGAGAGTAGTTTTATCATTTGACATATTTTAATTTACTCTATAAAATAAATCTACAGTTGAGGATTTGGGTCTCATATAGTTATAAATTTTTTTTTGGACAAACATCATAGAAATTCTATCAAGAATATAATTATTGTTGTACTTGTAATAGTTCCATGAATTACATGATTATTGCAACCCAAAGGAAATTGTGAACCCCCTAAAACCAAAAGTTTCTTCTAAGATTTTTTTTTAGTTGATTATTCCATTTTGTACCTTTTTTTGAGTTTTGTGATTTTTGGATTGTATAATAAGTAAACAAAAACACAATCACTACTAGTAAACTACTTGTATTGAAACCCCTCAATAAAACTCTATTGTTGAAAGAAAATAATAACACACTCTCACTACCACTCATAGTTTGATTTTTCAGTCTAAGATATCTAAATTTTTTTGGTCTTATGTTGTTACTCGTGTTGATTATCTTATAAATAGACTGCCTACACCTATTTTGAATAATAAAACTTCTTTAAAATGCTATATGATCAGTCTTCCAATCTGAATGATTTTCATGTGTTTGGTTCTCTTTGTTTTCCTTTTACCATTGAGAACAATGGATCTAAACTTGATGCAAGAGTCCGGAAATGTGTTTTCGTTGGATATAAAGTTGGAACTAAAAGTTATATCATTTTTATATGTCAAACAAAGAAATATTTGTGTCAAGAAATATTATTTTTTTATGAAAATATTTTTTCATATAAGGCTTCTAACATTGTGCAAGATGAAATCATTTTCCCATTAAGAAGACTTCTTTCATCTTGATTCTTTTTGTCAAAATAATGATACTATCCTTCAACACAATAATAACAATGAAGGTGAGATAATAAATGAAAATTAATGTCTTCAAAGGTAAACTAGAACTCCTAGGACTCCCATTTTTTGAAAGGACTTTCATCATTAAGTTGCTACTACTACACAAACCGACACTGATTTTAATTATATCAATACAAATTTTCCCATATCGTTTGTTTATGTTATATAAAAGTTTGTCACCAAAGCATCTACATTACGCTCTCAACATTTCCTCTCATATTGAACCTTAATCCTACAATAAAGGTATTTGGTCACCTGAACGAACTCAAGCCATGTAAAATGAACTCGATGCTCTTCAAGATAACAACACTTGGTACCTCACTTACCTTTCCCCTTACAAGAAATGATAGGTGCCTTCTAACCAGTTGCATCTTTCTCTTGGAATTTTGGATGAAATTTGCAGAAGCTTTGTGGAAAAGATGGATCAAGGAAAGCTCCAATTAAGCTATGGTTTCCTTGTAGGTGCATGAAGAGTACGGAGAGTGATTGGTTCAACCATATCACTTGGAGAGGTGAAGAAGAAGACCAAAAATTTCTATCCTAGAGAGGTTTAAACAAGGGAATGCTTAGGCTAGAAATTTGGCAGCATAACACTCATAAAATTGATCTTGAAAAACATGAGTTAAGCACCCCAATTTATAGGTCTATGGGTCGATCATTGCTTACAAAAAATGATAGGGAAATTCAAATGCTATTATGTTTGAAATTAGGCGCCAATTAAAGTCACGTAGCAAGCATTATCAAGTGTGCTCCATGTGACCTAATTAGGTCTAAATGACCAGCCTAGGGTAAATGTGAGTTGTAATTAAGCCCTAATTATACCCTATGTAGGTTTTAGATGCCTAATCTTAATCCTAATTCACTTAAAGAAAACTTACAAGTAAATTTCCTACTCTACTTAAAGCAAGAAAATAAATTCTACTATGGAAAAAGTTACACTAGGTTATGACATTTTTTAACATATATAAAAGGGTGTCTTTGCCATCAATAGCAGAGTCTCAAGCTTCTTGTATCCTCTTGTCATAACTCTAGTGATGGGTCCTGAGTTGGGGCCTTAGCCATCAAGAAACCCATTGAGTGCAAATGGGTATATAAACCGATTGCTTCGACCTCAAGTTCGTTGAGATAACATCGCTAGGGTTAATCACTGCATCTGGGGTATTGTCCGCTTTGGAGCTCATAGATCTGTCAGTTTTGTCCTTAAAAGGCACCTCGGTAGGTTAAGGGAGGAAGGTATATTTAAACTGTCATTGACCTTGACTCCTAAGCGACGTGGGACTATATTGGGCGTACCGAAATAAGCCCCCCCAGTTGAGGTCTAAGGGAAACGGATTCCCCCTAGTTGAGGGGCTAAGAGAACGAGGGTTCGTCTTTGGAACCTCATTTAGTTCTCACAGATGGCATCAATGTTTCGACCTCAAGTCTGTTAAGATACTATCGGTAGGGTCAATCACTGCATTCAAGGTATTGTCTACTTTTGAACTCCGTCACGGTTTTATCTTAAAAAGACGTCTCGGTGGGTTAAGGGAGGAAAGTGTATTTAAACTGCCTTTCAACTTGACTCTTAAGCGACGTGAAACTATATTGGGCATACCAGAATAAGCCCCCCAATTGAGGTCTAAGAGGAATGGATTCCCCCTAGTTAAGGGGCTAAGAGAACGCGAGTTCATCTTTGGAACCTCATTCGTTCCCACAGACGGCACCAATGTTCCGACCTCAAGTTTGTTGAGATAGCTTTGCTAGGGTCAATCACCGCATTCGAGGAGTTGTCCACTTTGAAGCTCAAAGCTCCATCACGATTTTGTCCTTAAAAGGCGCCTCAATGGGTTAAGGGACGAAGGTGTATTTAAATTGTCCTTGATCTCGACTCCTAAGCGATGTGAAACTGTATTAGACGTATCGAAACACCTTTCCCCTTATAAGAAACCCATTGGGTGCAAATGGGTATATAAGATCAAATATAGAGCTTATGGGAGAATTGAAAGGCATAAAGCTCTCCTTATTGCAAAATGTTGATTATCTTGATACTTTTTCTCTTGTTGACAAACTTAATAACGTACATCTTCTTCTTTCACTTGTTACTATTCAAAACTGGCACCTTCATCAACTTGATGTTCATAATGCATTTCTTCATGGAGACTTGAATGAGGAGGTCTATAAGATGTTACCTCATGGTTTCACAAATGCGAAACCAAATCAAGTGTGTAGATTCACCAAGTTCCTATATGGTTTGAAACAAGCTCGCAAACAATGGTTTTCTAAGTTTTCTACTTCTCTTCAATCTTTTGGATTAATTAAATCTCGATTTGACATTTTTTACCAAGAAAACTTTATCTAGTTTCATTGTTTTGCTTGTATATGTTAATGATATTGTCCTTGCATGTGATTCCTTAATTGATATTAAAAAAATTAAAAGAATACCTTGATAGCAATTTTCACATAAAAGATCTTGGACATTTGAAGTTTTTTCTTGGTCTCAAAATTGCTCGTTCACAGAGCAAAAATTCACGTTTGTTAGAGGAAATATACTTTGGACATCCTTGCTAACTTTGGGATGCTTGTTGCAAAACCCTACAGTAGTCGCATGGATAGGAATAAGAAACTCCTCTTTGATGCTTGATATGACCTAACTTTACAAGAATATGACCACAAGCCCAAAGGACCATCTTGGAGATCCCTTCCCCAAGTGACATAATTCACCTCCACTTTCGTCATATCCATAAGCTTCCTCTCATCTTAATCTTTCCTTTATTCTTCCTTCCCTTTTCACATATTTCATTCCATTATTTGGTTATGTTTCTTTAAATTTCACCCTTTGTTATCTTGTCTTTAATTCCTTCTCATCATCATTACAATACTTGTGTTTTTCCCTTTGATCTTTTGAAGAGAAATTTCACACTTACTTAACCATTTGATTAAGTACGTGTCCAATGGCAATCTTCATTGAGTTTCATCTATTATTTTCAATCACAATCTTAATTCAACTAAAAATCTTTAAAACATGTGCAAAGCTAAAATCAACTAACATAAATGATCCCCTCATGATGCTTAATCTTATCGAAGGCTTACTAGACATCTCTTATATCTCACCAACACGTACCCTAATATTTGTTTTGTTGTCCAATTCCTTAGTTAGTTTCTACATCCTACCATTCATCATCCTCATGTCTTCCAATGGATTCACAAATATATCAAATCCACTCCTACATAAGGTTTATTTTTTTCTTCTACCTCCATTATTCAACTTACAAGATTCAATGATTATGTCTGGACCGCTTGTGCTGAAACTTTTCGTTCTACTACTAGATATCATATCTTTCTTGGCTCATATCTTATATATTAGAAATTCAAGAAAAAAATATAGTGAATCTCAGTCTTCCTCCAAAGTAGAATATTGTGTTTTGGCCACCATTACATGTGAACTACAATGGTTGATGTCTTCATGATTGATGGGGGTGGATTTAAATCTTTTTCTCAACAAGTAGACCAAGTCAATTGTAGTGCAATTGAGGTTTTTCGTATCCATAGGGACTAAAGACTACCAATGTTGTAATAACTTTCAAAATGAAGTGAGATTACAACAAAAGTGGGTTGCTGATAAGTGTCGTAATTCAGTAATATTACATATATAAAGATAGACACTTATGGATTTTAATTGATAAAATACTTATAATTCAACCCCTAATTTAGGAATTTGAAACTTTTTATATATTTTTTATTATAAGATGAATGTGAACAATTTATTCTTAAATTTGTCTTAATTTCAGGATTCTAGGAGAATATAGAGATAAAAGTGTTAAAGAAGAATGAACAAGATGAAAAGGGAAATTTGGAACATTGGAAACTCTCCCAAAACCCGCTCAAGCAAGATCACTTTAGAGGAACTCTCCCAAAACTCACCCAAGGCTCGTCCAAGCGAGTTCAGTCCAGTGAAATTGGGTTTTTTCTCGTCAAACTCGCTTATGCAAGCAATAACTCGCTTGGACGCGAGACATAACCTTATACATCATTCGGAGAATAGAGAGAGATAGAAAACTCTAGAGGAGGCAGCCGTCAAGGAAAACATCTTGAATCTTCTTTTCTTACTTGTAATGGCCAACATGAGTGGCTAATTCTTCCCTTTGGGATTGGAGTAATATATTCAGACTCTTATGTATTGAGGTGATATTTATCTATAATATTTTGTTCTTGATTGATTATTGGTATTGTCATTTTATTCTCAAAGCTTGAACTATTCAAGATTTTGATCCTTAGATTTGAATGATATTTATATGTGCATCAATATCAATCAAGATGAAATATTATATGCTTTTAAAAATAAAAACAAGTGAGAATGATGAACCCCAATTTCAATTTTCCCAATTGACTCATGTAAATCATTTACTTTGCTTTGTGTAATTTCTTACAAATTCATCATACACACAATGTTTCAATTATTCTTTACATATTGTCTTATCTTTAGTGAATAATATACTTGAAAATTTATCTATTTCTTGTGGGTTCAACATCCGTCCTTAGTGACAATTTATTACTTTTAACACGATACAAGTTTTTGGCGCCGTTGTCGGGGAACAATTTTAATTTTAGAGTACAAATTCCTAAATATTGTGAATATTTTAATCGTTTATTTTTTAATTTTATTTTATTTTCATATTTTTTTTTAATTTATAATTTCAAAATTTATTTTTTTTTTGTAGTTACTCCTTGTGTTAATCCTTGAGTGAGTTGTCTTATATGATATGAAGAGGACAGGTTTTCAAAGACCAATTGCAATTTGAATCAGAGATTGAAAATGCAGCTTGGAATAATAGGGTTAAGAAGAGAAAAGAAAATCAAGGAGAATTAGAAAGAATCTTCAACTATTTCTCCCATTCCCATTGAAATTTTTCAAGAAAGCATTGCGGCTGAAGAGCAACCACCAAAACCTAGAAGAACACTTAGAGATTATGTAGCAGGAACCAAGGCATTTTTCTAGTATTGCAATACTTGCTACCACTAAGACCTTGAATATGAAACCTACATTCCTCAATCTAATTAGTACCCATCAATTTAAAGCAATGGACCATGAGGATCCATATACACATTTATCTACATTCTATGAATTGGTGGAAACAATCGGCTTTCAATCAGGTGATATTGAAACTCTTTATTTGTGTTTGTTTCCTTTCTCATTGGCAGGAAAAGCAAATGTCTAAGATGTCGCAACAATTACAAGTTGTGCATACTTATTAGAGCCATACTCAATCCATGAAGTGTGACTTTTGTGGAGGTCATCATCCAAATGGTCATTGTTCTTTTTATAATAATTCATTTGAATAAGAGGTCAATTACATGAGCAATCAAGAAAGACAAGGTGGTTTATCCAATAATAATAATTATCAATATAATATGCCTCAAGGTTGGAGAAGTAATTGGAATCAAATTTTTGGATGGCAACAAGATGTTGGTTCATCCAATAGGCAAGTTTCTTTTTAACAACAAACATTATATCTTTCAATTCAAGAAAGACTAAGCAAATTTGAGGACACCTTGGAGAAATTAATGCAAACTTCTCTGGACAATCAAAAGAAGAATGAAACATTAATCAGAAATTTAGAAACACAGGTGGGATAAATTGCTAAATTGTTGGCAGAACGACATATTAGTTAGTTTTCAGCTAACACACAAACCAACCTCAAGAAACATTGCAATGTAATTACCACTAGAAGTGGTATAGTAGTAGGAAAGGGGATTAATGATAGTTTAGTTGCTGATGAAGTAAGAAAAGGTGAGACTAAGGAAGAGAAAAATAAGATTGAGGAAGTTAAGAATAAGATTTTGGAGGAAAAAGAAAAAAAGTGTAAATATAAAAAAGAAAAAAAAAAGAGAGAAAACTCGAGAAACTAAAAAAGAGTGTTCAAATTCTGGATTTACCTAATCCACATGTTCCATCAAGGAAGAATAAAGAAAGAAAGTTTATCAAATTTCTTTATATCTTTAAGAGATTGCAAATCAATATCCTTAATCCATATGCATCAATTTCATTAGACATTCTAGTGTGATTGAATACTAAATGATCTATCGTTTTTATTTATAGAATTTTTGCATAACTTATTATGCATAAACTCCATTAGAGGATCTGATTCGCGATCGCATATTAGATGATCTATTGTAGTTACATTTTGCATCTATTTCATTTTCACATTTCTTATGTCAATTCCAATTTCCCCTTTAATTTGTATACATAATATTTTACACAACTAATTGCAATTGCTACACATATCTATTTGAGGGTTCAACCTAGGTTGGCTCTATATTACAATGGAGGGAACTTGGTTTTATATTGAGATTGGACACAACTAATAGTTCTATCAAGGATTTGAATTGCAATTATAATTACACTTGTTTCTAGATCTATTCCTCATAGCTCCTTTGTTTTTTTATGATTTTTAAGCATTTTCCCCTATTTTACCTACCTTTACCTTGGCCTAATTGCATTCTTTATAGAGTCCTCTTGATATCTTATTGCATGTTTTTGGATTTTTGTGAATATTATAGTCTTACTAAGCATGTGGTAGTGTTTGTCTGCATGTCTAACATTTTTTATTCAACCTTTAATTTCAATTACCTGTTTGTGTATTAAAATGTAGGAATTTCCATTCACATTTTTTTTATTCTTTGATTTCTTACATTCATGCTAGCCATTATGTATTCATAGGATTTGCTGTAAATTTTTTCATTCACTTGTACTTTGTTCCTTTGATTTGTTGTGAGACAATAAAGTATTTTTCCTAGGAGTGCAAAAGGATAAGTGTGGGGGTATTTGATGAGCATAATTTCATTGACATTTTAAAGCTTTAATCATAGATTCTTGGACTATAGTCATAAATAAATTCACTTTTTTAATTGAGATTCATCTAATTGAGTTTATTTTTGCAGATGATCTGATAGAAGCATTTAACTAAACAATTTGAATAAAGTGTCTACCACTACGAATGGGTCGAATCATACGAAAGTTCAAATTGATTCTTTTTTAATAAAAAATGGGAAACGAAATCTGAGTTAAAGAATTAGAGAGTTAAATATGCAATATGTCATAAACAAATTGGAAATCTTTATAGGGAATTCTATCGAATTTGGGAAATTAAAAATCCCTTGTTAAATGCACCAAAAATAGAGTAAATCTCCTTCAAATATATTGTTCAAGTAAATCTTCTTCAAATATCTCTCACAACACTGCTATGTTTAATTATAATCAATGCACAAATATTAAGAAACAAAATATTTGGAAGAGAAGCGAAAACGAGATATGAGAACTAATAAAAAAAGAAGATATCTACTTGATAATTAAAAATAGAGAAAGGAAACATTTGATACTTATAAAACAATATCCTGAGGCAGATTTTGGTTTTGATTTTGTGCAAAGAAAATAAGATTATAGAAGTGACTTCTAAGGAAGAACATGACATCGCATTTCAGGGTATTTCATTGTGTTTGCATGGAGTTTTCATAGCCAAATAACACTGTTAGACCTCAATTTATTTTTCTTTTACTTTCGTCTTCTGCATGGAAGGCTAAACCTGATGGGTTGATTCCCTTGTAATTCCCCATTGAGTTCTAATGTTCTAATCAATAAAAGCTTCATTTTTCAATTATATGTAGCAGTTTGTTTTAACCTCTATTAGAAATATGGTTTTTGTGAAACGTTTTCTTGAACATAGTTTGAGGTTCAATTCTTTTCTCTAATTTAGATTTCTTAGTTAGTTCACATTGTTCTAATTAATCTCTTGTGCGCATGATTCAAGAGGTATTAGTACACACATGGATATAAGTGGGGTATTGAATACATTAGTAGACACATACTTTGCAGACAAGATTTAGTTGAATTGGATTAACACATGTTTGATTTAATTTAACCCTGTGTGAGAATTGAAGGATGATAATATTTAGATAACTTGTGAAGAATTTATCGGTGGAAGAACTTGGGAGTCACATGCTTTTCATTAATCTTATATTCTATTATATTTTCTTACTAAACAATCACAAACCCCCTTTGATGTGATTCCACTAGCCATATAGAGAATGATTCTTGACATTCTTAGGAATCACCTTGAGCTGGACATTATAGAGGCACTTTTCTTAGAGTTGGATCATTGTTCTAAGACAAGAACTCCCCAAAAACTAGTACCAAATCCCAAACTCATTTGGATGCTCCACATATTGTCAAATTGAATCAACAAAGAGAGGTAAAATTGAAAGGACCGAACAGAATTGATTAAGCAAACATATGAACCGAA
>Ga0123342_1004560_pt1 | contig 20972 bp, 7 predicted proteins | sample Turbeawhitnodule_FD_89960 | JGI IMG/M metagenome (GOLD analysis project Ga0123342, IMG submission 89960) | Root nodule microbial communities of legume samples collected from Mexico - Turtle bean Mexico white nodule | ecosystem: Host-associated > Plants > Roots > Nodule | place: Mexico: Nepantla...
TGTATGTCGACTCAACAAATCCCTTTATGGTCTCAAACAAGCATCTCGAACATGGTTTTCAACATTTTCTCATGTGATTAAATCTGTAGGATTTCAACAGTCCAAGATAGATTACTCTCTATTTAAAAGACAGAATAACTCATCATTTATTGTTCTTTTGATTTATGTGGATAATATTCTTTTGACAGGAAATGATTTGACAGAAATTCAGCGTGTTAAAGATTGCTTATTACAACAATTTCGCATTAAAGATCTTGGAGACCTAAAATATTTTCTAGGGATTGAATTTTCCCGTTCCAAAGCTGGTATTTACATGTCCCAATGAAAATATGCGCTTGATATTTTGCAGGATACGAGACTCACAGGTGCTCGTCCAGACAAATTTCAATGGAACAATACCTAAAACTCACACTAGACGATGGAGAGTTATTAAAGGATCCAGTCAAATACAGGTGACTCGTGGACGACTGATATACCTCATGGTTACTCGGCCTGACATAACATTTTCGGTTCGGACCCTAAGTCAATATATACAGGATCCACGGAAACCTCATTGGGATGCCGCAATTTGAGTCCTAAAGTACATCAAAGGATCACCAAGACAAGGATTGCTATTGCCATCCGAAAACAATCTGACATTGACAGCTTATTACGACTAAGACTGGAGAGGTTGTCAGACAACTAGGAGATTAGTATCTGGATATTGCATTTTTCTTGGTTACTCTATTATCTCATGGAAGTCAAAAAAACCGACAAACGTATCAAGATCATTAGCGGAAGCAGAATATCGCGCAATGGCCAATACTTGTTTGGAGATAGTTTGGTTGCGATATCGATTTAAAGGTGTCATGTAACTTGTCAGCTCAACTTTTCTGTGACAATCAAGCGGCATTACATGCAAACCCAGTATTTCATGAACGCACAAAACACATTGAGATAGACTGTCACATTGTGCAAGAAAAATTACAAGCTGGGATAATCAGTCCTTCATATGTATCGACACAGTATCAGCTCGCAGATATTTTTACGAAGGCATTGGGCAAGTAACAATTTTTGACGCTACAAGTTGGGGGTTCTTGATCTTCACCTACCAACTTGAGGGGAGTATTAAGGAAATAATAATTATCAAATTATATGCAATATTTGACGATATTGTACTCAATTATATGCAATTAATTTAATAATTATAGAATCTCATGATTAGTATCCTTACCTAATTAGATTGTAATTTGGGGAGAAAAACTCCCTATATATTTCCTATACATGAAGTGATGTAATATATACATAAGAAAATAAGAAACATCTCTTCTTCTTGTCATTTTTTATCATTTTATCGTGAAAGTGATTACCAGTAACATGATAAGAAAAAACCTCTTCTTCTTTTTTCATTGTTGACTATGAGTATTGATTAAAAACAATAACAATGGAATGTTTAGGTGTCAATGCTACACAACATAACACTGAAATTATATATACAATACACACATGTTTCTCAACATAACACTGAAATTATATATACAATACACACATGTTTCTCCATTTCTGAAATATTTTCTTTAACAAGGTATTTCTTACAAGTTTGACTAACCCCTCAGGCACTGCCCGCGACCAGGGGTGGCCTCCCCAACAATTAGCTTGTGCAAGATTTGAACTTTGATTCTCTTCATAAAAGAATGGCCTACCTAGCACCATACCCAAATTTGAAACAGGGAGGATCGTGTCAATAGGAGGAAGAAAGAGAGGCATTGAAAAGGAAGATTAATCATGAGAGAACATGAAAGTATGAAGACTATTACAGAAAGATGTTCCTGTGTTCCCGTGCCAATCATCACATTCTGCTCTCTTATACAAGAACCAGACTGGAATGAAAAATGAAATTGTACCACACAAGCAACAGAAATTAAGAACTCGCCAAAATTAAAGATTTTTTTATAAAATTATAAAAGCACAAATACCTTTGAGTTGGTAGGCAGTCAGAAGAATTGCTTTCCTTTGCCGACATGAGCTACTACCTCTACACCAAATTAATTACAAGGTTAAATCAATTATCAAATCAACAATACAGTATTCTACTCTACTAAACTCTAGTAATGAGTTCAGTCAGCTTACGTAATTTTTTCATCTAGATACTTCTAGAATATTTGCCAGTGATTTAAGGAGGCGCAGTAAACTATAGCCTTGAAGTCAGAGGAGAAATTCTAGCATGCACTTGTCTATATTTTATACACTACATACACGTACCAGTGCAGATAAATGTAGGAAATAAGCTCTTAAACATTGAAGATAAATTGCCGTGGTACAAACAGAAGTTGTTAACCGAATTCTTAATTTTATGGATTTAAACAGCATGCACTAGATATTTCTGAAAGTCTTGTATGCATAGATGGACAGGTCAGCACAGACATTTCCGTACACAATATGGTAAAGAATTTATTTAATAAATGACAAATAGATTGAGGAATTTATGCATTAAATTGATAGTATGTGTCATATGTCAGAATAATCTTTACATCAATTTCTCAAGTTTGCAAAAGTATGACATTAAAAGAGAACTCATGTACGTATGATATGACTACGACAAGAAGAGTAAAAGAAAGTGATATGAGATGTCATCACCACCAAGTCTAGAACTACCAGCCTATTGTTCATGATTAAAAATTAGAATAATCCCCTGAACGTACATCTAAATATTGCTTTTATTATGCAGCTTATTGCAATATTATCCCTTGAGCCATATTATGCACCTCCTTATGCCGACAGGCCTCCTAGCTTTCACTTTGATTTTCTTTCCCTATACTCCTTGTTTTAACTTTCTCCAAGACTTTTTAGCAATCATGGTAAGCCAAACGGTTCATTCCGCAAACCTACAACTTTCAACGTTAAGATAAACAGTTAACACCAGGCTGCCTTTAGAAAGCTTATATTATCACAAAAGATGGTTTTCAAAATCAAGGATTGTGGGGCATTAGCTTAAGCCAAAACAACAATAAACACACACACAGAAATAGAGAGTGGATTGATGTAAAGGAAGGCCACTCATACCTCACTTTTCTTTGACCATGACAACCAAAGCAGTGACATGGACAGCCACTTCCCCCATGGTGGGCCTCACCATTTTGTCAGAAACAAACACTCCAGTAGATTTGCCGGATTATCTATAAGTGCTTCTGCGGCAACAAAGATTCCTTCTCATGTTCTTCCGAGGTTGACCCACGTCGCGACCAAGTCCGGTTTGCCACCCACCCTACTGCTTCAAGCAATGCCACCTCTGAAGCAAAAAAAAAGTAACATTTAAATTTTGGGGGCCTGCTACTTTTTGTGTCATTTTGTAGTTATCTTCAACATGAAAACTTTATCTAACCAGAACATATAGTGGCATATGTAAACCATATATTTATGAGACCTATTTCCCTAATGACGTAAATATTATGAACGTCAACAGTTTTCTTGACAGATGTGGTCTTCGGAGCACTTTTTATAAAAGAATTTCTTAATTAACCAGTGTTCTTTTCTTTTTTTATCTTTCAAATAGAGAATAGATAGATGTAGTTATGATTGAACATTACTATGATTATTCCTATAGATATGGAGTATCTTTAGTCTTTTAGATTTATCTGTAGCTATGTTTTTCTTTTCAGGAGTTCAAAAGAAATTAGAAGGGGATGGTTGGTATTGTGAGCTTGTTGGAAACAGAAGAATCCTATACTTGAATCAACTTTAGAAAGTGAGGCCAAAAACTGGCCTGGAATAGGTTTCCACTTCACAATTGCGAAACAATCCCGTGTATCAACAGTCTTCTAAGAAAGAGGGAGACCAAGTAATAACAAATACTGTTCAGAAATTCTTGCACTTGAAAGTTGGAAATTTCTTGAAAATGGATCTTAATATCTTCAAAGACAAGTGATTTACTGAATACTAAATGTTTATCTGATGATAAGAACGTGAGAATTGTCATAGAACAAAATATAAATAATTGCTTATATATGATGCCCTTCTTTGTGAAGCAAAACTTTTGAAGTATCTCCAATTAGCTAGTGCGTCAATGTTGAAGTAGTTCTGAACTTGAGAAACACGAATAAACTCTTTTTTGGTACAGAACCTATGTGTACTCAATCTCCTATATCGAGCAGTTTTCTGAAAACAGTTGGACCTTTTGGTCAACTGAACTCGGAAACTAAACTGAACAGTATCGCCTTTGGATGTGATAGAGGTCACAGGTGGTCAAACTGTAAGATATTTCATCTTGTTCTACTCAAACAATTGATCATGACAAGCAGAATCTACACAATGCATGGTGTTATGTCATATCAAGACATGAAGCATCAATTAGATGCATATACAAAAGTCATTGACTATTGTAGGATGCCTTTTCCACTTTTAAGTTTAAGTAAAAAGCTCCTTCCACAGAACTATGGTCTTTTAAGACAAAAAGAGGAAATTGCTCCAGCCACAATATTTCCTACTGTCGTTCTTTATGTTTTTTTTATATTGACCATTAATTCAGTTTGCTTTAAATTTCTAAATATCTTGCTTCAGTGCTTGTTTGGTATCAACATCATATCAGTTTCAACAGCTAAACACGAGCCACAGAAATTTAACGATAATAATCAGTCCTAAAAGATGCTGAGACTGTGGGTCAATATTTAAATTGATACCATAGCCATTTACAAAGCTTGCAGCCTAGCACTTGGATCTACCCAAAGTGAAACAACAGAGCAAATTGTGGAATAGGACTAATACATGTCTTGGTGAATATTTCTGGCAATTAGTACTTCAATTTTCACGGACGAGGTAGAAACTAAGTTTGAATGTAATGAAGCTTAGTTTTTTACGTTATTATAAAGTATAAATTAATTTGAGAATGTGATTCAAAACAATTCCCATTACAAATGATTCAAGCAGACGCTTCTAGCCCACTTCCTGAGTTGTAGTTATGCTAATAAATGAGCAATTGTTCCTCCTTTAAAAGCCTAAGAAACCCAAGTAAAAGATGGAAAAAATACTGATGATTCATTGGAATCAAAGACGACATAACAGTCAGGTCTCTTCCAATATCCGTTTCTGTTTATCTCACAAGTCACGAAATATTTCACTTGGAATAAGGGAATAGTAGAACAGCTCTGGAAAAAAAATCTGGTAAATCCTAAAGTTGCAGAATTCTACAGAGTTGAAAAGAGGCACATTACATTAAGGGTGCATTGGCAAAGACGTCAGCCAGCATGCCATCATCACTACCTTCCATAGCAAGCAGTTCTGCCTCCTTCTCTTCCTCATTGGAAAAATCTTGTCTTTCAAGCTTGGCATGAGCTGCAATATATATCATTTTCTGAGCTCTTTCCAAGGAAATTCTCGAGTGCTTCTGAGCAGATATCTTCCTGATGAAAGAATAATTATTCTTAAATCCACATGAGGTTGCATGCAGAAAAATGAGCCTCACTGCAAGCTTCCGTAGGGATTTAAATTCGCTGAGGCAAGTTTCCCAAACAAGTCTACTGCTAAGTGGATTTGCTATCTTCATCTTCCCTGTAATGGGGTCTTGTTGTTTCATCTGCACAGCCTGTGCATAAAGAGGGTCAAGCCCTTCTGATCTCCACTTCATGAGCTCCATCAACACAACATGAGCTTCTTCTCGCGAAGCCAGCCTCGTCAATAACTTATCAACATCTTTCTCTTGTTCACGAGTTAAGTAGTTGAACGGAGGAAGGTACTTTCCACTTGCATCTTTAACCAAGTAAAGAGGATCAAGTATAAATGCAGCTGACCATGCAGGGTGATAATTCTTCCTGAATCGATTTTCAAGTATTTCCTCCACAGGTTCTACCACAACACTGTACTTAACACACCACTCCTTCACCTTGGTTCTAACCTCCTCCCAGAGAGGCAAACACCGACCAACCAACGGCCTCTCAGCCTCAATGTCCTGAACCACTCCTCTGATGAGCTTGACCAGCGAATAAACCGCCTCCAGTTCATTCCAGAACCCCTCACTCTGAAGAATCCCGGCAATCTCTCTGGCCAGTGGGTCCTCCATACACGCCACCTTAAACGCGTCCTCCATCACCACCATTTGGATAACGGCAGCACATCTCAGGAGGTCCTCCAGCATTGGAAACACAGATGTGAAGTCCTTCAACACGTTACATTTGGGAGAGGGAACCCGAACCAGCCCGGCACACTCCAGCTCCTGAATCCGGTACCTGAGAAAACTACCCCTAACCTGAGACTCAGTGTTGATAAAATTAGCAACCTTGAGAGAATTCTCAGTGACTACCCTGAAAAGTTGGAGGTTGTTGCTAAAATCCTTGATCAAACCCGTGAACCCTTGAACCTGACAAGCAACATTCACCATCCAATGGTTTTGAACTTCCAAGTTCCTCAACGCCTTGCCCTTAAACCTGTCTGCAACAATCCCAACACACCTCTGCACATCATTTTCACAAACGCCCTTCACCACCTCCCACAATATCTCCTCAGCATACTTAGACGACACCACCCCCCCACCAAGCACCACCTTGTGGAACACGCTAGTCCCATTGGGAAGGTTCACTATAAACTTCGTCACACAATCCTCGCCCTTCCAACCATCACACCCAACTTGAAAAAACAGTGCGTCTCTGATTCTAGCTTCGGACTCAGCCTTGGCCACCCCGAACCTATCCTCGAGCCTAGAACCATATATCTCGCGTCTCAACAGAGTCACCGGCAAACCCAGCTGGGTGAGAAAGGACTGAAACTTGGGGTGTTCAAGAGAAGAGAGAGGCACAGAGCCACAAGACTCATAGAACCAATCTGCTAATAACTCAACAGCGGAGTTAACCTGGTCCTGGGTTAACTCAGGAGGAGGAACATGCGACAAATTCCTAGGACTCTTGAGCTTCTTCACACTGTCTTCGAAAATAGCGAGAGCACACAAATCATCTTTCCCACCGGACAACACCAAATGCTGAACGGAATGGTCTTGATTCGGAGAGGTTGAGGAGGAGGTTCTCTTTCTGCCGTTGTTGGAGTGGGAGTGCACGGTGGAAATAGGAGACGGCGAAGGCAACGAGGAGTGGTTGAAATTGGGACACGTGCGACGCTTGAGATGCTCGGAAGCGGTTCGAGAAGGGTTGGAGGCGGAGAAGAGAGAGTCGCAGAGGGAGCACTTGAGCTTCACCGCGTTGCCGACGAGAGTGGGCTCGAGGTGGGCCCAGTACCAGGCGCCTTTGCCTTTGATCGCGCGCGTGCGCACTGTCAGAAGGCCCTCGTAGCGCTTCCTCACCGCCCTCACGGCAGCGTCGGGGTCGGGATCGGTGGAGGTGGAAGTCATTGTGGAAGCGATGGTGGAAGCCATCGGTATTTACTGGGCCCGCCACCGGTGTTGTATCGGGAGTTGCATGTTGCTGCAAGGTGTTTGAGGAATTGTTTGAATGAAAACGAACAGGAGATAGATTGGTTGGTTTTAGTATATATAGAGTTGGTGTTTGGAGTGTTGGGTGCATGGCATGAAATGGAATGTGGGATGGAGAGATGAGAAAGAAAAAGGGAGCATGGGTCCATGCTATACTACGTGTTCTCTTTGTGTTGGGTTTGGTGGAGCGTGTAAGGAACGAGTCACGAGTCAACCCATTTTTTGTATTTCTTTTACCAACAAACATACATGTCCCCATGCATGCCCTTCACTTCTCTTCTTTCTTTCTTTCTCCTCTGCAGTTACAGTTAGGTGAAACCAACACCCCACTCATCATCATAATTTACTTTCAATATCCAAATACACCCTATAAATATTCTTCTTTTTCACTTCTTTTATTTTTCTGCACAATTCAAAGTTTTAAGTTAATCTTTTTACAAAAATAACAAGATGCTGGGAGGGATTTTGGATAAGAAACACCTTCATAGGTTAATATTGCCCAAAATAGTACATTATTAATTTATTAAAATTATGTAATTACATTTATTTCAAAAATAATCATTTATAGAAATGTATGTACTGAAATCCTGATCCATTACAAAAATTTAAAATTCTCACAACTAGCAACCTTCGACACCTTTCATAAACAAATGTGTATGTAATATTAATGTACATGCAATATTTTGGGTAGAACTTACCTTACTGTAATATTATAAGTATAGTTGGTATTATTTTTTTCATTAAATTTTGAATTTTATTTTAGTGATTTTTATTTTAATAATTGTTATTTTATTGAATACATGGTATATTAAGATAAAACTAAATATTATTAAAAGACAATATTAATAACTTGAGAGTAATTTTTCTCCTATATTTTTCTGTGTCGTTTCTTTGTTTTAAAGCGGAAGGTCATTCTGGTAACGAGTTTGTGTAAAAAAAATGGTTAATGCACTGCTCAAATTAATAACTTGTCTTTTTTTTTTTCTTTCAAAATTTTATTCAGTGTGGATAATTTGATATGATGAGATGATGATGGTCCTCTTCTCTCCATTTTTAAAAGACAATTAGAAGCTAATTAATTGGAGAGAGACAAATTTAGAAGAAGACAATTTGAGTTGATCCATCTTCAAATGAATTGTTGATTCATGAAGTTATTAATGATTCATGTTTCTTATACTATGTCTTAATTAGCTTTTGATTATGTATGGACTCTTTAATTAGTCTCGCTCATGAAACAATAGCAACAAGTTAAAGGGAAAAAATATAACCACTCTTGTTCAAAAGTCATCTTCATAACAAGTTATTTTTTTCTTTGTACGTGAGTAGTTTTAATTTAATCTATATTAACAACTATATTTTTTTTTTCATTCTTGAAATTGGAGTGAATGCATTGCTACACGTATGTTAATGAGGAAGATGACGACAAAAGACGGAATGCACTGACACACTGTATCTAGAACATGACATAGAAACATAAAGGTTACATAATGTCAGTATTCGGTTTTTTTAATGAAAAGGAATGTAATTTTGTACCTTAATTATTGATAGAGTTTTAAAAAATTGTCGAAATCACTAATCAGATTTAAATTAATATTAAGGTTGTATCAAGGTAAGATGATTTTAGTTGAAATTTAATTATACTAAAATTTTAACATTAACACACTTTTTATAATATTTTAAAATTTAATCAATTTTAATAATTAACCTACAAAATTATTTTACTTTAAAGAAAATTCAAAAAAAATAAAAATGATGAGAAAGTAGAAGATATAACACAACAACTATGTTAGCATATATAAATTAATTTATTGATAAATAATAAGATTTGTCTTTGTTCCAGCACTTACATTATAAATATAGTTATTAGTTTCATTTTTATTTTTCTCTATCATTTTTGTTATTGTTTTATTACTACAATATCCTTATTATTAAATATGAATAATAAAGGAATAATATAAAATTAAAATAAATGGGTGAAATTTTTTCTCAATTTTAAAGAAAATGGTTGATTTAATCTGCATATCCATACTTTTCTTAGTTAACTTCAAATCGTCTAGAAAATCTAACATTTCGATTGTTATAGATAAAAGAGCATGAGAGACATAGAAGGCAAGGAAGGAGAAATGTTGTTTGGAAGAATATAAACTAAAAAAAAAATTAAGGTGATTAAAAAAGTGTTTTCATACAAAAACGAACAAAAGATCATCTTAGAAAGTTAATTAATGTTGCAATGAGGCTCGAACACCCTTTTTAAATGACATGTAAATGTTGGACACACATATCGAACACTGATACTCATAAAATATATATCGGTAAAGTGTCTAATTCAAAAAATATTTATTGAATTTCTAACAATTCTAACACGATTCTAACATAATTTAAAAAAAAATAGATTAATTTTCTAAAAATTCAAACTTGTTCTATAAATTTTTATTATGATTATAAAAATAAGGAACAAATCCTTTTGAACCAACAATAAAAAACATCTTTTACTTAAAAAAAACTGAAGCATACTTGTGCACATAAATTTTTATTGTAAATTTATATAATTTATAATTTAATAATATAATTATATTAGAGATTATACATATCTTCATGTTTGTGTCGTATAAGTGTTTGTGTCTATGCTAGATAAGTCGTAACTATGTTGTCAAAAACAACATAATAACATATTGATAATATCAAACCATTATGACATTTTTTTTACATTTTGATTTTACAATAATAATAACAATATTTTTTTTAAAAAACTTGTTATAATTTTTTTATATATAAAATTTCATATTAGATATCATTGTCATTAATAAAAAAATATTATTAAAAAAATATAAAGAATTAGATCAAAATTTATACATATAAAAAAAATTATAAACCTAACCAATCTTAACATAGGAGAATTATATCTATCAAAAAGAAAAATCCCAAATAAAAACTAAATTAACACCTGCATAAAACTTATTTTTCATCAACTTTCTCATTTAAGTTTTTCAACTGAACAATTTTTATTTCCAATCATTCATCACCTCTTTCTCTTCCTCTTTTTTCCTTTTCTCTACCAAACAAAAACTAATAGTTTAATTAGCTTATGAATTAATTTTAAATCAATCACCCCATATTATGCCTCTGTCTCATGAAATTGTGAAAAAAAAAAATGGTTACAACACATTTGGATGACATAATTTGACCTAAAGTAGCACATGTGGTTGTTAACAATAGGCTTTACAAGTATTATAAGTTGTAATGTCTTATTCGGCTTTATAAAGAGAAGAAAAAGAAGGGTAAGGACGGTATTTTATGTTAAATAATGGCTCAATTTGCGTTCATTATGTAGAGATGTATTCAGATAATGAAGCAACCCAAGATAATTGAGTGCTTTTTATTTCATGTTTTTTTTCCTCCTTCACTATATTTGCTTTCCATTTTTTTTTTATCTCTTTCGCACCAATTATTAATTACTTAATGTTGAGTAAAACTTAAGCAAGTCCACTTATGCGTCTTGCAATCATAGCTGTAAAATAATAATTTAATTGCAATGTTCTCACCTGTAAAAAAATAAAATATTAACTTATAATAATTATTTGAAATATATATCTAATATTATTTTTACAATGACAGAATGTCGGAAACTTTTTGAGATACCATGTATTAAAACTCGACAAAAAAATAATTAATAAATTTTAATTCATAATAAAATATTGATTAGAAAAGTTTGATAAAATAGATAAGACTCATATTTTTGTAAAAAAGGATAAATTGCATATTTTGTTATTGATTTTTTTTTTCATTTTTAACATTTAATATCAAGTTTCAATTTGATGAATTTTACTCTTTTAACATTTTTAAATTAAAATTTGTTTTTCTATTCGTCTGTTAAATGATTAACTTTGTAATGACGTGGTACAAGTGAAGATTACAATGTTATTTATCATTAAATAATCGATTAAATATTTCATGCATGTTTATCATTAAATAAACATGTGAAAGATTACAATGTAATTTATCATTAAATGATTTTTAAGAAAGTAAATACTCGATTAAATATTTCATGCATGTTTTTTTCAATTTCAATATGAAATGTATTTCTATTCTCACCTGTTTCATGATTGTACAAACCTTTAACGGTATGTAAAATGGTACAATTGAAAATATTAAAAATATTAGTTATAAAATTCATTAAATAAAAGCTTAGATATTAATATATTGGGTTTGAAGATGGGGTTGAAGCGCAAATGGGGTTCCTCCTTCACTATATTTGCTTTCAGGGATGGGGTTGAAGCACGTCAAGTTAATTAGTTGTTTGTTTTTACTGAATTGAGGTGACCGTGAGAATGAGTGAGCGGGTGTGATGCATATTCATTTCTCCTCTCATATAGAAGGATTAGCGATGATTACACGTAGGACTAATGCTATTTTACATCCATATCCTCTCTAACACTACCCACTATATGAGGAGGAGCAAGCTGAAAGGCACAAGGTAAAATCATTTTGCTTAAAGTGTATAGAGCATGAAAATCGATTTTCTGTGACATTTTTTTTTTCAAGAAATCATTAAAACTTATATATTAAATAGTGATATATAAGATTGTTGTAAATCTACTTGTACTCACATGTACTCGATTATTTTACAATTATATCTAATTAGGTAATAAAAATTCTATGAACATGTATTCACAATTACTTATTTTGATTAATGTTTTGTTTGGATTTGAAAGTGGATATGAGATATTGGATTTGAGATGATTTGAAGGATAGTGAAGAAAATGAAGTTGTTTGGATTAAGATAAATAGAATGAGAAGTGTAAGAAAGTTTTATGAGTGATGTAATATGCATGATTGAAATAGTATTTCTTTAATTGATAAAAATACAAGATTATAAACTTGTCATTGTTTATAAAAATTATTGAAAATTTAATTTAATTTATTTATTTGTAGATTATAGTTGTTTATAATTGAAAGATTACCTCCACGATAATAACTAACTTCTTTAGAAAAAATAAAAATTATGTGAAATGATGGAAACATATTTATGATTTGCAAAAGAAGAAATTATTTGGATAAAGAATTTGAGTTTGAGTTAGGAATAGGGTTAAGATTAAGATTTAGGCTAGAATTAGGGAAAAAATTAGGGTTAGAGTTAAGATTTGATGTATGGTTAAGGTTAAAATTAAAATTAAAATTAGGATTAGGATTTAGAGTATGGTTAAAATTAAAATTAAGATTAGGATTAGGATCAAAGTTAAAATTAGGGTTAAGATTAGAATTTGGGTAGAATTAAAATTAGGTTTAGAGTTAGAATTACGGTTAGAGATTGAAGTTAAAATTTAAATATTATTATTATTTTATTATATTATTATACAAATTTATTTTTATAATAAATAGTTATATTTATTTTTGTTATACTATAATTATATTATTATTATTATTTATTTTTATTAATAATATTATTAAATTTTTTATCATACAAAATTTATTTGATATTTAATATTTTTATTTTTTATTATATTATATTATATATATAAATTATTTACAAGGTTAACCTATAATCAATTATATTTTATATATAAATATATAATAATAACAATAAGTGAATTTATGTATTTTAAAATTAATTAAATATTTTTAAGATAAAAGATTATATAATTAATTATATAAAATGGTTAATTAATTATGAGTGAAAATAAAGTGTATGATTGATGATATGAGACGTATAATTGATTTTCAATGAAAAATTTTACACAATCAATTATATTATTACTAAAAAAATATACCGATTATGTGTCAAAATATATATAACAGATCATCATCGATTATGAACTAAAAAAATAAAATAATCAATTAGCTTCCACCCATAATTGATTATTCACTAAAAGAATATATGATTTAATGTGTGGTGAATGCATGACTATTGTTATATGTAGGATATTTTTTGCACAAACTCAAGGTCAAGACAGTAAAATTATTCTTGCCAATGCCAAGTTGGCTTTCTCATCTTTTCTTCACACTTCAACAAGACACCCATTTGTAACCATTTATAATTGTCTCCCTCACATTTTTACAGTAATCATCACTGAATGCAAACAAAGATAACACTCTGCGTGAAGAGTCCATAACCGAAAATAAATATAGCTTAAAAGTATAAAGAAATAATTCAACTTTGATAAAAACCCCTAACTATTCATTTCTCAGGAACTATATTCAAAGTTCTATCAGCAAACATCACATCCTTAAGTATTTAATGATACAACTTATTTTAAAATTATCAATATACATTATTATTCATTTTTATTCTTTGCCCAAAAAAAAAACAATATACATTATTAAATCCTATTACTAATAATCAAACTCATTAGGTAATTTAATCTATTAAGATGTAAAAAAGTATTTTCTTAGTTAATTCTATATATTTAAAAATAAACCACGATTTTTTAAGTAGATAAGCATTAAACATAAAAATCGAATCACAACATATAATAAATAATATATATATTATACACACACACCAAGTTCAATGTGTAATACATGATTGGTTAATTTAAACTAAAAGGAAGTTAGCAAAACACTATAAGAGATTATGAAAGATTTCTCTTCTTCCAAGTTTTATGTGAGATTTCATAATAAGAGATTATGAAAGACTTAGGAAAGATTTCTCTTCTTCCAAGTTTTACTTATTATTTTAATAAAATTCTCCTTGTTATCTACTCGTTCTTACTAGTCATGTGTTTATTTTTCTAAAGTAACACTTTTCTTTTTTTAAAGATCTATTTATATCATTCAATTTTCAAAACACTATAACTCATTTTTGTGTAAATTTGCTAAATGGAAAATTTTAAACTAACTTTAAAAAAATAAAACTAACTATTTGGATATAACAAAACTTTAAAGTTTTTTAAAAAAAACTTAAATTAGTTATCAAAATATAATGATTTAAAAAATTAGTTAGATGTTCAATAAATATGTGATTAAATCCAAAGTAAAATAGATTAATTTATTATTCTATAAATGACAAACCCATGTCTTATATCCTGAAAATTTACATCAGATTACATATTACCTTTTGTTTTTATTTAATGCAAATGTTAATCTCTTCTTGTAATTGGGTTTTGATTATATGTTCTGTTCTTTGGAAACAAAAACTATAGTATCTGTTATTAGTGTTATATTAGTGGAGTTATGATATTTTACCAGAAATTTGATTCTAATAAAATTAACTTTGCCTTCTTCAGAAAAAAAAATATTGAAAAAATGTTAACATGTCTGCCAGTTTACCAATGAACAAGAAAATTAAGAAAACTGCTTAACCAGATTAAAGATTTGAATTCAAAATTTTGAAAATGCAGCGACTCTATTTATGTAATTAGATATTTAATGATATATAAAACAGTTAATTGATTGGTTTCAAAACTATTTTATAAACTTAAGTATTTAAACTAAGAAAAATTAATTAGATTCGTAATCATGCATGTAGTTACTTTAATGGAGTATTTAGATTTAGTTTTGTCAGCTTGTCGAGAGTTCCATCAAAGACTCAATTAAAGTTATTTTTTAATTAATTTGATTATATATAATTTGAATAATCAAAATTATTTGAGTATTTCCAATAGTTTCACATAATTTTAAAAATCGAAATTAAAAACATTTTAAATATATCTTCTTTTCTTAATTTTAAAAAAATAAAATTCTGACAAAATTTTAAATTTAAAAAAAAAATATTAAATATAATAATTCAACACCGTTCTGATTAGAACAAATAACAGATTTCACATACAAATTATCGTTCTTGAAGCATTTAGCAACTAAGTGATAAAAAAATATATTTGAAAGGAAATTTTAAACTTTTTTTGGAGGATGATAAAGATTAATGAAGAGGCATGATGGTTGATGGGATAAAAAAGGTAAGATAGCCCTCCCATATGTATTATATGTGGCTATGATTAATTATCATTATTGTTGTAAATGATTACACAATACATATTACCACATGTGTATCTTTTTAAATATTGGCCTTATATTTGTTATCAACAACAAAGGTACATCTAATAATTCAAGCACTCAATCAATACTCCCTCTTTCCTTGTTTGGTCCGGAGATTTGGCTTTGCAAAAGTCTAATAATTATAATAACTTTATTTCTACGATAACTTCCCAACATTTCATGCCATGAGAAAATTCTAGATCAATCAAATAAAAATACCGTTTCTAATTAATCACTTTTAAGGCTCCATGTTAATTGACTCTCTTTTCAATAACCTCACAATATGAAGATTCACGAAGCACCAATCCATTTTAAGACATTTTGTTTGTGAAAATTGAAATGATTAGTGTGATCTAGGTTTTAGATTATGTTGATAATGATATGTTTGCTGTGGGGTGTGTATTTTGTGTTTTTACTAACTAATTATTTTTAAGAATTTTGTTTGAATATTCCATTTTATTTTGATGGGAATTAAGTGTATAAATATCTACTTGTGGCTACTTAATTATAAACTTTTATTAATTAGTTCTTATTTTCATTTCGATTAAGGATTAAAAACATGACAATTAACGGTTTGTATGCTTAAATTTATCTCATTAAATTTACCTTTTTTTAATTAAAAGTTTACTATTTGTCACTACTACAACGCATGGCATTATTACCGTTAGTTGTGTTTACAACAATCACAACGCTAATAATAATAATAATAATTATTATTATTATGAAGTATTGTGAATAAACAACATATTTTTATTTTCTAAAAAGAGAAATTTAAATTAGTTAATCATTTTAAACAATTTATTATTGTGAATATTTAAAATCTACGCATGTTGTCTTTTAAAGTGTAAAAAGTGTTTGTTGTCCTTTTAAAGAGTCCTATCTAAATAAAAGGAAGCGGAGATATGGAGGGTGGTAGTGGTGAAAAAATAGGATAAAGAAAAGGAAAATAAGAATATTTTTTTTTCTTGTATGTTTATTGTGCTGGAAAAAAAATGTAGCTTGTTTTTCTTAATAAAAGTGATGTTATGTAAGACGTGACATCACATAAAAAAACAAACAAACATATAGATTAAATCAAACTCATAAAAAAAAAACTCTGAAAAATAATCTAAACGACTACATTAAAAACAATTTTTTAACTCCTTACTGGAACCAAAATATTATACAAGGTTTCGTTGAATTGACCATAAAACTAATCATTAGTTAAAAAAATTAGGTAAATTTAAAATTCAAGTTGTTCATTAAGCTTAATGTGTTTATCATTGACAAACTTTTGTATTTTCCCAAATTTTCATTTATGGTTAATGTGTATATATTAATTTAATATTTATTCCTTAGAGTAAGAACACTCCTTCATGTAAAGTTTCAGCATCTAAAATATGAAGTTAGATAGTTTAATAATTATCTAATAGTGACGGTACGATCATTCCAATTGCAATACTATATAAACTTTATTTGTTTATTTATTTATATCACTAAATGTAAAATCTCTAATAAATTTCTTTATTCGCATACATTTTTCATGGATATAATAGCATATTCTTGTAGAACAATAGAAATATCTCCATATTAACTTTTACATTTGGTTTGCATACGCAGGATTATTGTTTATAAAGATGAAAAAAAAGTATTTGAATGGATGGTGATTTTTTTTTTCAATTGCTTTACAGAGAAGATTATGAAAAGTTGGGGTAAAATGCAAAAGTGTTGAAAAAGAAGTGAAAAATCACCTAACTCGTAAGAGAGAGAAGAAAGAAGAAAAAAAAAGCAGCAAATACATCCATGATTCCCATGGTTGATTATGAGTTTTTTTTATTTAATTTTTTTATAAAAAATTTCATGTTAAGTATTATTATGTAACTTGACATTTTAGCTAGGTTGATATCTTAAATAACAACAATCATCTGCGGTCACATGAAAAAATATTATTAAAAAAAAATACAAAAAAAATATGAGGGACTAAACTAATAAGTTAACAAAAACGATATATAGGTAGAGTATACCTATTCATAAAGAATTTTAATAATAGACTAGATGGAAGCCTATTATACCAATGAAATGATTCTCAATGAATAAATTCTAAATCAGCCAATTTATCAGCACACGCATCCCTTTTACGAAAAATATGAGAAACCATAAACCTGATTTTCCCACAGTAATTAAGACAAATATTCCATAGATTACGAAGCATCCACGGAATATTAGTCCTAGCAGTAAATGCAGCAAAAACCAAGGCAAAATCACATTCAAGTCATACATTAGTAAGTCTCATCTTTTGAGTTTCCTCCATAACATGAATAACGCCATAAAACTCAATAGCCATAACAGTATGAATTTCAAGAAATGCAGAGAAAGCACCAATAAACTCCCCAAATACTTCCACGAAAAATACCTCCACAAGTAGCAAGACCAGGATACTCCTAGCAACCCCATCAATGTTAATTTTAACCCATCCTGGTGAAGGGAACTCCCATCTAATAGGAAGAGGACGAAGAACTTTAACAGTACGAGTATTAATACCAAAAAACTTAATTACGTTGAAATCCGACATATCATTCTTCATTGAAGCTTTAAACGAATTTCTCACTAGACACGTTAAATTTTTAATTACTGAAATAGCTATAGAAACATCAATCTTATCCTGAAATCTAACATAATTCATCATACGACATATCATCCAAATAGAAAAAGTTATCACATCAACATTATCAATTTAACCAAAGGACTACCATCACTCTTAATAAAAGAAAGAAGATCATCCTTATTAGAGAAATGAGAAGTAAGAAAAATCTGTTGAACCCAACTCCAAATATGCAAAATATTAGAATATTCAAAAAATAAATGCTGAATAGATTCCTCGTGCTTTTCACAAAGCGTACGCATAGAACATATATGCAAACCTTTATTCTGAATATGTTAATCTATAGGAAGTCATCCATGAAATTTTTTTCCAAAGTACTAAAGTTTTGGAAGACGGAATATATGAAGACCAAATGAATTTACCCCAACTACAGGAAACTCTTGGTTCCAGGAAAAAAGTCCTAGCCGATTTAATAGTGAAACAACTAGACTCATCTAGAATCTAATTAGGAATATATTGTTCCCCCCTAACCATGATATGATTAAAAAAAATGAGGCCTCTGTTGTAAAGAAAAGGGAATATTCCAATCACAACCAGTCCAAAACTAAGAGACTGTATCTGAAATGCTAGCACCATCAGATAACCTGCAATATTTGCTAAAGAAGTAGTAAAACATCATTTATCATTTCTGAAATTAATAAAAATACCTGTAAATAAAATTATTAAATAATGATTAAATTAATACGAGTATTTTTTTTTTTATTTCATTATTAAATAAAATTAGAAATAATGATGAAATTATTATTATCTTTATTTTTCACCCAATTCAAACAATTTTATTTTATTATTATTTTCTTTCTTTTCTTCACTTTCTCAACTTATATTCTCTTATTGTATCTAAAAGCTGTAATTATAAAATTAATGAACAAATTTAGCACTCATCTTAAGAATTGAAGTGTGATTCGCACATAATTAAGCAAGACCATGTAAACAAAAGTTTAAACCATTTAATAGGCTACTAAATTATTACCTAAAAGACTTCCTAAATTAGTTAGAATCAAGCAAGAAAAATAAACTTATGAAGTGTGTACTCTGATTGCGATATCTACACGCTCACCCTTTTCAATTTTTGAAAATAATCTACATAAATTGTATAGAAAGAGAATTAAATATTCATACGATCATAGTTCATATCATACTTGCAATGGTGAACTAATAAAATTAAACATCATTTACACACATGATATATGAGACAAACATATATGTATATTGTTGATTATTAATTTAGATTTTATTAGCCTTAAATATTGATTATTAATTTAAATTTTATTATCCTTAAATTATTTACCGTTCGTATTGCAATAATGGTCAGTTTACAAGTAGTTAGTATTCCTATTTTATAACATCCAATACTTGTAATTTTATTATATATATTATTGAAGTAAATCAAAATGAATGTATCAGTTCAACAATTTTGCAATTTTGTGCAATTACGTGTTTTTACAACCTTTTGTCTTTCGTTATTTCCTTCAATTAGTTTCTACAACTGGTATCAGACCCAGTCTGTTATCATGAACTCTACCTAATTATCAGTCCCTATCCTTGATGGAAAAAATTACAATAAGTGGTGTGTACAGATGAGAGTTTTGTTTGATTAGGGATGTCGTTGAGAGTGGAATGCTGATAATGCAACTGAGGCGCAACGAGTAGCGCATCGGGACCAAAAGAAGAAGGACAAGAAGGCTTTGTATCTCATCCATCAAGGGATGAATGACGAGACGTTTGAACAGATAAAATGAGCAACAATTGCAAGCGAGGCTTGAACCATTTTGTCAACCAATTATAAAGGTGATGACAAGATTAAGAGGGTGCGTCTTCAAACCCTAAGACGCCAATATGAACTGTTGTAGATGGAAACTACAGAGACTATTGATGTCTATATAAATAAAGTTCTTGCCTTGACAAATCATTTGAAGAGCAATGGTGAAACACATTCGAAGCAGAGAAAGGTGGAGAAGATTTTGAGGTCTTTAACTCCTAGATTTGAACATGTTGTTGCCGCAATTGAAAAGGCTAATGACATTTCAACAATGACAGTAAGGTTATTGTTCTGTTCCCTACGAGCGCATGAGCAGCGGATGAATGACAATAAGATTGAAAAACCAATTGAACAGGCTTTACAAGCACAAGCCTCAATTGGTAGCTCCTATCATAAATATGGTAGTTCACGAGGCAAAGGACGGGGACGTGGTGGTAGCTATTCCAACAAAGGTCGTGATGACCAGAATCATGGAGGCACTGAGCAAAACAACACTGGTTTCAATCACAATCCAAGTTCAAATAACTCTTGGCGCGGAGGATGTGGTCACGGAGGACGAGGAGGCATGTATAATAAATCAAATATGGGCGATTTCAAGTGCTTGAATGAAATAGTGAATAATGAATTGTGGTTGTGGCATTTACGTTTTAGGCACTTAAATTTTCAAAGTTTGGAAAATCTCTCCAAACGAAATTTAGTGAATGGTTTACCCCATATTCATCAATCTGATCAATTGTGTGAGACTTGCATTTTTGAAAGAATAACAGGATACCATTTGTTAAGGAGCCTTGGCGTGCAAAATTTCCTTTGGAGCTTGTTCATATAGATGTTTGTGCCCGGATGAACATATCATCAATTGGAGGTAATAAGTATTTTTAACCTTTATTGAAGATTTTTCTAGGAAAACCAGGATTTATCTATTGAAAAGCAAGGATGAGGTATTCCACTGCTTTAAAATATTTATAGCATTTGTTGAAAGACAGAGTGACAGACTAATTAAGATGGTGCGTAGTGATGGAGGGAGTGAGTACAAGTCTAATGAGTTCAAGAGGCATTGTGAAGAACTTGGGTTGCAACATAACATAACCTGTCCCTACACACCTCAACACAACGGAGTTGCCGAGAGAAAGAATAGAACAATCATGGACATGGCGAGGAGCATGCTTAAAGCGAAAGGTATGCCAAATTATTTTTGGGCTGAGGCCGTAACA
>Ga0123342_1004561_pt1 | contig 20971 bp, 12 predicted proteins | sample Turbeawhitnodule_FD_89960 | JGI IMG/M metagenome (GOLD analysis project Ga0123342, IMG submission 89960) | Root nodule microbial communities of legume samples collected from Mexico - Turtle bean Mexico white nodule | ecosystem: Host-associated > Plants > Roots > Nodule | place: Mexico: Nepantla...
GAACATGGGTTTCAACATTCAACCCTATGGGATTCAATCCATGCTCAAGGAAGGCCACAAACACCTTTCTGGTCTCGATGAGGCCGTTCTCAAGAACATCGACGCCTGCAAACAACTTTCCACTATCACTCGAACTTCCCTTGGCCCCAATGGTATGTGGGTATGTGTACGTTTTCATGTTTGTTGATCTATCGTTTATTCCTTATGCAGTACTAAGAGTAAATGTAATGTGCTTGGAAGTTTGAGGAGTGATAAAATAATGAGTAGTTTTTTTTTATCTTTATTAAGGGAATTTTTCATTTTGGGTTCTGGGAAAGTTCGTGTATGAATCTGTTGGTGATTGGTGTTTACAGAAGGAAGGGTTTGTCTGGATAGTTTTAGATTGTTTGTAATCGTTTGTTTGATCTGCTTTAGGTATGGATAAGATGGTTATAAATCACTTAGACAACCTATTTTGTCACGAATGACTCAGCGACACTTGTGAACGAACTTGAAGTTCAGCATCCTGCTGCTAAGCTTTTGGTTTTGGCTGGGAAGTCTCAACAAGAGGAGACTGGGGATTGAGCTAACGTTACTATTTCCCTTTGCTAGGGAGCTCCTGCAGGGTGCTGAGTAACCTAAGGTGTTGAAAATTGATGCTGTTGGGGTTGTAAAGCAAGCAAAGAAGGCAAAGGTGAGGTTTCTATGTGTTGAATTTTTTTGGTTTTATTGATAATGAGATCCTTCACAACACAATTTGACATCGTTGTGTCACTTTAACTCTCTGTTTCGTTTACTGTAACTCATATTCTTCATTTATTTTCTGCGCACGATTCCAAATTCATCAACCTTCGAAAGCACTCTAAACAAACAACATATCATTTTATCCATTTGCAAGATCACTTCCTGAACCTGCCTCTTTGAGTAGCCTTATGAAAACTCCAACTTTCATACGCGGCTTAGTTAGGAGGCGCACAGTAATCGGATCCGAATTCGCGTTTGGATCCCTTCAGAGAAAGGCCTTTTGAAGGGACTCTTTGTCTTTCTTATCAATTGTTCCTCAAGCAGCTTTTCACATTTTTTTTCAATAAATCAATTATTTTATTTTGACTTTTTTGTTATTGTTTTGAATCTGCCTTCAGAATATCCAAACGATGAACAAGTGTCGTATGGTCCAGACAGAGGCACATATAAAATATATAAAATGTTGAAATGGTTCGATTATTCGAATAGATTTGAGGGTATGAACCGCTGTCTCGCATGTTCCTTCCCTCCTTATATTTCGATATTAACATTTTTTATGATTTATATATATAAAGCCTCCATCAGAAAGCTGAAGGAACTCAAACTGTGTGTCTTTCGGTTCGCAAGGAGGCTAAGAGCCAAAGGGTTTCCACCCACCGGGTCCTTTGAAGGAAATGAACAGTTTTTTGTATCCCTGTTCGTTTCTCATCTAAGATTCCGACATTTTTTTTGCATATCCTTTGCCCATTACAAATTATCAAAGATTACATTTTCTTATTTCTTAAATTTGCATTGCATTTACCTAATATATATGAATATTCAAAGAAGAAATGCAAATGATTTTGAACATTGCTAGAAATACCTCTTGAACTAATAATTATTTTTTGATGATTGAAAGGGTCGTTGGTTAGAGTGGCAACAACTCTTGAAGATTCAGTTAGCCTTTTCTCCAGAGAGATGCATATAGCAGCTAGCCTTTTCTTCTGGTATTTATTTCTTCCATAGGACTATGAGAAGAGAGCCTCAGTAACCCCAATGCAAGTGTATGTGGAAAGGCTGAAAGGAATACCTGCCTTTCAATTTAGTCTTTCTTACACATTACGAAGTTCATCTATGTTAATCTCATTAGATCAATGTTTTTATTGGCATATTTAGTCAACAAACCTTAAAAGAGTTCATAGTTCAATTAAAATTGAAATAATTAAAAACTAATTAATGTCATAAATCTTAACAGTTGATAATAAATATTAAAAAATTTATTTGGAAAATAGTCAAAATTAATTTTTATGTGTACTTTTATATAATAATATATCACATGATGTTGTTAAATTTGGAAGATTAGCATATTGTTAAAAGATTTGGAATAGTCTACAATTTTCAAGTTTAATCTACAAATGGAAGATTATTTAAAATACCTGGATCCTCATGAAATATAATCATAATTAAATATACTCCGGATTTCACATTTTGTGGAATGGTCGACAATAGATAAACTAGTTGTCATTTATTCAGACATGGTAATTTTTACAATTTTTTAATCATTTCACAACTTTTTATAAATGTAATAAAAAATTTACTAAGAATGTATTTGAAAAAAAAAATTAAATTGATTTTTTATATAAGATTATGCTCTATGGGGCCCTAAATAGCTTAAGGAAGTCTCGATCAACCTTGAAAGAATTCTTCATGTCTAAGGGAAATGAAGTTTTGTGAAACTTTTGCATTGTAACTCCCTATTAATCAACCATGAATTTGAAGCAATCATGTAACGCCCAATCATAGGTGCAAAATGCATCTAAAGCTATGATTTCAATTCTCTTCCAATGGAAGTTTTGTGAACAATTAAAAATGTATTTTTCAAGTTCTCAATCATGACAAAAACACATGGCCAACAAGGGAGAATAAAATAACGAGATTAGTTAGTCCATTTAAAAATTATGGATGTTCATAAATTACATATAATTGGAAGGGGCAGTGAATCCAGCTAACAAAGTCTCTAAACCAACTCAACATGCATCACCCTCACCATTTTCTTAAATTATCCACACTTTCAAAATACCTAAACAACAAATAAACTACAAAATGAATCACTGCAAAACTTTGCAGAAATAATTAAATAGAAACAACTACTTATTATATGCTATTATTGTTAAAACATATAAAATCTAACAAGTAATAATACTTAAGGTTGCCCGACAAAAGCATTGTTAATTCATGAAAGCGCAATCCTAAATTTTCACTAAGCACAAAATTATTTTGTGATAAACAAACTATTTTTATGATGAAAATATGTATATTTATTTGAAGATGAGAATATAATTTATTCTAATAAATAGTATAAGTTTTTTTGTTTTTTTTTTATAAAAAACTTTCATGTTAGGAATCACTATTCTACTTGACATCTCAGTGACACCTCAAGTAACAACAATCATTTACCATCATATGAAAAAAATATTATTAAAAAAAAATACAAAAATATGGGGGGACTAGACCAAAACTCTTATGTTAACAAAAATGATGCATAGATAGACTATACCTATTAATAAATAATTCTAAGAACAGACTAGATGGAAGTCTATTATACCAATGAAAGGATTCTCTATGAATAAATCATAAATTAGCCAACTTATTAGCACACGCATTCCCTTCATGAAAAATATGAGTAACCCTAAACCTGATTTTTTCAGACAAGTATTTCACCGATTACGAAGCATCCAAGGAATATTTGTCCTAGTAGTAAACGCAACACAAATCAAGGCAGAGTCACATTCCAGCCAAATATTAGTAAGACCCAACTTTTGAGTTTCCTCCAAAGCATATATAACTCCATAAAATCCAGTAACCAAAGCAGTTCGAACGTCAAGAAATGCAGAGAAAGCTCCAATAAACTCCCCCATACTCCCACGAAAAATACTTCCACAAGCGGCAAGACCTAGATAACCCCTAGAGCCCCATCAATGTTAATTTAACCCACAACCTGGTGAAGGAAACTCTCATCTAACAGGAAGAGGACGTAGAACTTTACCAGTACGAGTGTTAATACCAAAAACCTTGAGCACATTGAAATCGAACATATCATTCTTCATTGAAGCTTTAGACAAATTAAATCTTTAATAACCAAAATAGCCCTAGAAACCTCAATCTTATCCTGAAAACGAGCATAATTCTTCATACGCCATATCATCCAAATAGGAAAAGATTATCACAACTAGCTTAATCAATTTAACCAACGGACTACCATCACTCTTAATAAAAGAAAGAAGATCAATAAATAGTACAAGTTTATAAAAGTTAACCTTCATCAAATTATTCATAAATATATAGTTTTATATTTTTAAGATGTATAATTTTGAGTTAAAAATTATATTTAAGATCTTTTTGTCTAAAGAATGTATTTAAATTATAATATATAAATATAAATTAATACTTATTTTACCAGTCCATTTTATAGGATTAAATCCGAACTTGTTCTCACAAGATTAATTACTATATAAAGGATTAATTATTTTACATAATCTCATTTAATTTCAATTTTTATAGTTTAATTGTTCATAAACAATGTATTGTTTATTTGATTATTTTGTTTTGTGTTTCATTTTTATTAATGTTTCTATTCGATTTTCAATTTTAAAACTCATTCAAAACCCCATTTTTAATTTGCAGAAGAAAGATTATCAAATAATAGAGTGAATTAGCATGTCTTATCGATATAGGTTTATCTCTATATTAAATTTGAATGAGGAACTTAGTTTTATTTGAGAAACTTAATGTGAGAAGACTTTCATCATACATCAAGCTATTGGATATTGGGATGTTAAGTAAAAAATTAAAAAAAAAAAGAAATTAATGTTGCAGAAAGCACATTAATGCATCATTCACAATTAAGTTCACCAAATATAACAAAGACATTCAAGTGAGCTAAATTTGTTCAACAGCCAGAAATGGATTTACATTGACTGCACTAATCTTTAGAACTGCTTCCTTAGAAGCTTCAAAGAGAACATTGTTCGTGTTCACTTAACAAACTATAAGAAATTGCATAAACTTTGTATGCAACAAAAGACATTATTCCTCTTTATTGAACAATCCTGTCATTTGTGAATCACTAAACTAATAATTTATTTTTTCTTAGCCAGGAATGATTATTTGAAAAAGAATACTTGGTTATCTTAATTTTTTTTTTTTATTAATTTTAGTCATCACTTTAAAGCTTGAAATGTTTAAGGGGTTATTTTTTTTCTATTATTTTCAACCAACATTCTATCACCTTAATTAATAGCTTTGTTAGTGGTGTTAAGTTGTCTTCTAATTTAACTTAACATGATTTTGTGTTTATTTTGCTATTAAGAATGGGTGTGCTACTCTATAGGGTTAAACATGAAACCAAATGAATTTGGTATTTCATTGAACCTAAAAACTAATTTCTTACATGGAAAATATAATAGATATAAACAACCCTCGTGTCAACTCCACAGCCAACCCCTTTTGAAAATCTTTTCACAAAAGGTATATATTTGTAAATTGATACGATTATGTGTGAGTGTCACATTTAATTGGAATTCAATAATCAAATGAAACGATATTTTAATCCCTCAAGACTCTAATGACCCAATTATTGGACTTGAAAATAGGGGTAAGCCATACATCTTGAAGATGATATAGTTGTCGATTTTTAGGATGATGTTGTTGATAAAGATGTATTGTGTGTTCATAGCTTTTTTTTGCATGAGTGTGCGTTTGTGAGTCTTACACATAAGGTAATCACAATATCATGGTAACTAATCACTCAAATCATAGCCTTATTAGAAATGTTATAAAATATAATTGAAATGGTTTAAAATAATTTCAAAGTGTTTTTCAAATGAATTAATCGATTAGGTTGAAGTAGTAATATATGGTCCCTAAAATGTTTGTAAAAGGTTTTAAATGTGTTTTAATGGATTAAGGTTTTATGTAATTGATTAATTTGTTCTTAATATATTTTTTGAACTGGATAATCGGTTATCAATTTTGATAATGGATTAAAATAAAGAACATACAAATGTGTTTTTAGCTGATCTATGAGAATAATTGATTAACACATTTAAGTAAATAATTAAATATTCAAATTTATTCTAAAAAATATCGAAGAATAGAATAATCAATTAATTGAGAATATAATTAATTAAAATAGTGTATTTTTATTAATTTTTTTTTTAGAATAGTCAATTAACAACTTAAAACAATTGACTAAATGTATCAAAGAGACTTTTTACTAAGTTTTGAAATCTTATAAATCGAACAATGTGAAACTATTGGGTGTACCGGAACAAGTCTCCCAGTCGAGGTTTAAGGGGAACGGATTCCCTCCAATCGAGGTCTAAAGGGAACGAATTCCCCCCAACCGAGGGCTCAAGGAACGAGGGTTCATATTTGGAACCACTTTTTCCTTGAGGGACAAGGACTCGTCAACCGAAACACCTTTTAAGGACAATACAATGACAAAACTCCAAACTCCAAAGCAAAAAATATCTCAAATGCAATGATTGACCTTAGTAATATTATCTCAATGACTTGAGGTCAGAGCAACAACAACAATATTATGATATTATAAGCATGGATGAAGTTGAGTCATTTTCTAACATTTGATCATTTGTCAATGTTAATTTTCATTTGTATGGAGTCTTACACTTTCTTTTATTAAGAACTTTGAATTGGAATTTGGTAGTTGATTTTCATGACTTTTTTGTGGTATTTGTATTATAGTACTGCTATTATGTTGTGAAATAATTGATAAATGAACTATTAGTGTTAATTGTCATTCTTTTAGGGTTGTAACATTGGTTAGACCATAACTATTTTGACTTTGACTACTCAAGGTTGTGCGCGAGATTATGTTGTGAAATAATTGATAAATGAACTAGTGGTGTTGGATTGTCATTCTTATAGGATTGTAACATGGGTTGGACCATAACTATTTCAACATTAAGCACTCAAGGTTGTGCGAGTGTAAGTCAAACTTGCATCCCATGCAAGGTTATTTATGGTTAGCACGCTCTTGTAGTGACGTTGACAAGTCAAGGCTTTTTGGTGGAGTGCATGTGTCACTGTTATGCATGCAATGATTCTCCAATCACCCAATGCATGCTAGATTCATATTTCATCTAAGGTTACCTATAGTTAGCACGTCTTTCTATGGACGTTGACAAGTCATGATTGTGATAATGTGAGTATGTGTCCTTTTTGACATGGTATAGAGGCACCTCAACCACCTAATGCATGCCAAGCTTACATCCAATTTGAGATCACTTAAAGGTGTGTTACCTATTTTTGAATGTTGTATATGAAGTTCATGCATCTTTATCAGTATTTGAAACCTTAGATTCTAAACCAAAATTTATTTTCTCTATTTGCAAAATCACTTCTTGAACGTGCCTCTTTGAGTAGTTCCATGAAAACACCCAATTTCTCAAGCGACTTAGTTAGGAGGCACACATTAATTAGATTCAAATTTGTGTTTGATCTGTTCATATAAATGCCTTTTGAAGGACTCTTTAAGTTTCTTATTAGTTATTCCTCAAGTAGTTTTTCACATTTTTTCAATCAATCAAATATTTTATTTTTATTTTTTGTTATTTTTTAATTTGCCTCTAGAATTACTTAATGACGAACAAATATCGTTTAGCTAAAATAGACGTTCATATCATATATATCAAATGTTGAAATCGTTCGATTATTCGAATAGATTTGAGGGTTTGGAACGTGGTCTTGCAAGTTCCTTACCAAGTTATATTTTGATATTCACATTATTCCTTACCTAGATGTCCTACCTCCTAATTCTCCTAAATCGTCCACAAATAAAAACTCACCCCCCATTTAAACCCAACCTTCAACATCACATCAACAATCATAGTCACCTATACTGATATTGTATACCTCAACCTAATAGGACTTTAACCTTAATTGTTCAAACTCTATTACATTTGAACAACTAGCTCAACCCCCAAACACTTTACCTTATCCTACACCCATCAGGTCTAAGGTTATGAAGCCCTTTCTGATGCAATTTTTCTTGAATGTTTCATGGGGGTTGATGGAAGGTAACGAAAGACTTGTAGATTTGTGGAGGAAGCACCGAAAGATCGTGGAAGTTCTTGGTTTGGGTATGAGTTTTACAAAGGGCAAGGACCAAGGAAGAAGTTAAGCCAACTTCCTTGAGTTTCTAAGAATGCAAGAAGCATCATAGAAGAGAGACTTGGATAAGTGTGCTGAGAATTTTAGAACCACAATTTCATATATCAATCAAGTCTAAAAATTACAAGAGATAAGTATTTTATTTATAATAGAGACTCCTAAAAAGGATAATTGGTTCTCAAAATAATTTCCACTCCTAACATGTCATGTGGCAATTATATGTATAGAAAACTCTCTATTCCTAGCTTGCCATGTGGCAATCCTATTTACAAGAAGCTCTCTATTCATAGTTTGTCAAGTGTCTTTGAGTGATTTGGAGAGTCGTGGAAGGAGGCGCCTAGCTTCTTAAGGAGCTTAAAGAGTCAACATGTAAAGAAAGAGGCGTCCAAGGTAGTCTTGTTTGGAGAGAAATATATTCTTATTCTAAAGTTGGCTAAGAAATACAAAGCCAGAAAATGCTATTCAACTATTTACATTTTATGTAAAAATAAGACATATTATTTCTGAATTCTTCCAAGTTGAACCTCAGCTTTTAGCTTAGAAGAATGGTGACTTTAGCAAGGATGGTCATCCATCACTTTGACTTGATAATATCCTCACTAGAATCACCTACCGCCCCACCTTCCATAAACTTTCAATATTTTCACCCCAAAATCCAACACATGGCCTTTTCAACCATCCTCAACCTTCCAACCTTCACCTACAAACCTTAGCATACCAAACGATGTTATTGTCATGCTAGAACCCTCTAACATGGCAACAACCAATATATCCCCCTAACCATTCTAGACTTACGAGTCTAACCAAACCTCACCTAGTCACATACAAGTTAGCTAAAATAGTCAAGCTAGCCGATTCTTTGTGACTATGGCCCATGGATCAAACACTAAGGTCTTTATCACCATTGACTGATGGATTATGTCCTTCTTTAGACAACCTGATAAACAATGGCAACATTATGATTTAGCCATTTGTCAAGGATCATATCTTTTCATTCCTCCTACTCTAAAGAGGTTTAAGGACATAGAGTTCAATATGCATCTTGATATCATTTGTTTGTTTACTTGCTCTCAACACATATTCATTAATGACTTCACCACCATGTTTCTTTAGGAGCCTGATTTTGCCTTCTGAGAATTTGTTCAACGCATTCCACATGGTGTCACTAGTCGTTATAATTTTCATCAGACATCGTTTGCTGAGACCAAGCCTTTTTTGGAGCACGATGTTTAAGCTATTGTTTCACATAAATGCTTAACGGGGGATTTATTAAAGGGAAATATAATCTTCCTTTTGGATTGGCATAAAACGGCTACAAAGTCATTCCCTCTTCACATGGATGAAATAGAAGCTATCAAATTGGAAGTAGAAAAGATCTTAGATATGCATATGAGTGTTTCCATTAATCCTCTTAAGAAAGTTGTTTATTGATAAGTGTCGTAATTCAATATTATTTCATATTAAAAGATAGGCACTTATGGATTTTTATTGATAAAATAGCTATAATTCAACCCCTAATTTAGGAATTTAAACCTTTTTACATATTTTAAATTGTAAGATGAATGTGAACAACTTATTTCCAAATTTGTGTTAATTTTAGGATTCTATGGGAAAATGAAGATGAAAAGGCTAAAGGAGAATGAATAAGATAAAAAGACAAAGTTGGAACATTGGAATCTCGTCCAAAACTCGCCCAAACTCGCCTAAGCAAGATCACTCCAAAGGAACTTACCCAAGCGAGTTCACTCCAGTGAAGTTGGGTTTTTTCTCATCAAACTCGATTAAGCAAGTAATAACTCGCTTAAGCGAGATATCACTTAGCTCAAACCCAATTAGGTTAAATAGAAGGCATGGGGCATAAGCCTAAACATTATTGGGAGAATAGAGAGAGATAGAAAACCTTAGAGGAAATGATCGTTAAGGAGAAACATCCTGGATCTTCTTTTCTTGCTTTCCATACTTGTAATGGCCAACATGAGTGACTAATTCTTTCCTTTGGGATTGAGAGTAATTTGTTCAAACTTTTATGTATTGAGGTGATATTTATCTATAATATTCAGTTTTTGATTGATGATTGGTGTTATCATTTTATTCTCAAAGCTTGAATTATTCATGTTTGAATCCTTAGATTTGATTGGAAAGTATTTCTAAACATCTGACCTAAATGATAATGCTTAAAATATTTGAATGCTAGGAATATATTTGAAATGTTAATTGTTTTATAACATATGTTCGTAATGATAAGGAATTTTTATAAATATGCAAAAAATCAATATTTAAGAGACTCTCTTAATAATTTTGTATGCGTGGAATCGATATGAAGGATTTTTATATGTGCATTAATATCAATCAAGATTTAATATTACATGCTTTTAAAAAATACAGACGAGTGAGAAGGATGAACCTCAATCTCAATTTTTCCAATTGACTCATACAAATCTTTTACTTTGCCTTATTTAATTTCTTGCAAATTCACAAATAGACAACCTATCAACAAACTTTTACACATTTTCTTATATTTAGTGAATACTATACATGAGATTTTAGAATTGTTCCTTGTGGGTTCGATATCCTCTATAGGGACAAAATATTATTTCTGACTCGGTACGTTTTCCGTAAAATAGTCATCATTGATCAAGTCCCTAAAGTAGTTATCTCTTAGTCTCTTGAAGTTGCTTAGGAGAATTCCTTCAGAAGGCTTTACAAATAATAAGAACCACAAAGCCTCTCGGCAAGAGTCTAAAGAACATGCATAAGTCTCTCAACTCTTGGATATAGTGTTTTCTCCAAAACCAATTTCATCTTCTTGTGTTGCTCAAGCAATTCCATACGCAATATTCAACATAATGTAATTGATAATCCAATAAGCTTTTCAAAGTGAAAGAGAAGTCGTCCAACAACGATTAAGAGATATGAAGGAAAGATAGAATCAAAGGCTAGAACAAGGTGCTCAATCCTCTGTCACCCAAATCCAAAACTCTTTTGTTGAAATACTAAATTAGCTAAGAGCCCCCTAACCCTTCCACCACCTCCTCAACAACCCCCTCAACCTCTATAACAACCATGATGATTTCTTTATAACAACTTGTGTCAGACGTGCTCAGACCCGACCCTAGCACTTAAGCCTACTATCCAGGTCTGCATAATTTAAATGGTCAACTTGTCCCAAATAAGAACAGGGTCCAATGGCTCCAAAGGGAGTCGATCCTAACAGTTGGCAAACACATTAGTTTTTTTATATAGCTTATAGTTTTTGTCACCATAAAAAATGGAGAGATTGTTAAGACATTAGATGGTTTGATTACTTTTAAACAATCTAAAACCTCACTAAACGATCTTATGTATATAAATAATTTATGAGATTTTAATGATAACAAACATTATAAAATATAAAATGTTTACTAAACGAAGTATTTTCATGTGTAAAAGTAAGAAAGAATGTTATTATTGTGTTGGTGTTTAACATATTAGACCGTCTTATTGTCTTTAACGCATTAAAGAGTCTATCAAAATAAACTTGAATCTTATTAAATATTTAGAATCAAATATTTACTTCTAACATTTTAAATATATAAGTTTAGAAAGAATTTGAATCCTAATGTTAAAATGAATTTTTTCATAAAGAAGTTTTTTAATTATATAATGATGATTAATATTTATTTATTATAATGACAAAGAGTGTAGTGAACAAGAGTGAACAACCGATAAAATGTGAACTAAGAGGAAGAAATAGAATTAGATTTTCTAAATTTGTTTTTATATAATATCCGATGAGGTGGAGTAGGAAATCAGAGTGGTGCAAAAAGCAATTATTAGATTATCCATTGGATCCAAATAAGAACAACCCCCTAAATAAATAAAAAAATGAAACGGAGGGTAATGAGGTGAATAGAATCCGAAAACCTTCATTTTAAAATCACATAAGAAGAAACCCTAAATCTCAAACAAAAAAAGTGCATTTATTTTCCATTTCTTTATTATGAGTATTGTTCTTCACCTATTCTCTGCACATGATTTCACCTATTGTTTCAATCCCTAACACGTTCCTCTTCGACGACTGCGCAGAGTATGCGACAGCTGTGGCAGAGTGATATGAGGAGAGTGATCTAAAGGTGCGTTACCTGTGTTTTAAGTTTTGTGTATGAATTAGGATTTCTTCTTTGTCAATGTTTGAATACCTTCAATTTTAAATGACAGAGAAGAAACCCTAATTTCTAAACCAAAATTTGTTTTCTCTGTTGGCAAAATCACTTCCTGAACGTGCTTCTTTGAGTAGCCTTATGAAAACACCAATTTCATACGCGGCTTAGTTAGGAAGCGCACAATAATCGGATCCAAATTCGCGTTTGGATCCGTTCAGAGAAAGGCCATTTGAAGGGACTCTTTGCGTTTCTTATCAATTATTCCGCAACCAGCCTTTCACATTTTTTTTCAATTGTTATATTTTTAATTTATATTTATTATTAATGTTCTACTAGTTTATGTGATAATAATAATTCATAGGTAGATAAAAAGTGAGTCTGAATGAAAAGCCTCCACCAGAAAGCCGATGGAACTTGGAAATGTTAGGTCTTTCGGTTCGCATGGAGGCTTAGAGATAAAGGGTTTGACCCCATGGATCTTTTGAAAGAAATGAACAAATTTATTTTATTCTCTTCTTTTCTCATCTAAGATTCCACATGCTCTTTTTTGTATCTTTTTGTTCATTAATATTTGTTTGCCAATTTTTTTCTTATTTCGTTAATTTTTATTGCATTTTAATAATTATAAAAAATATTTTTCGTATTTGTCTCGTTATTTTTTATTAACCCGGTTATTTTTAACGTAAAAATATATAATAAACCGTCTATTTTGAAATTTTATTTAATCTAATATATCAATATTTTAACGTTGGTAGAAACACCTTGAGACTTAATATGAAATTTTATACCCTTGAGGCCTAATATGAATTTTATAGGTTTAATATATTTTTGGTCCAGTATTTATCGTAATTACTAATATGAATTTATATGTTTAATATAATACATAATGCCATGACATATGTAGACTTTTTTTTCCCTCAACCATACTGATTTTGATTTTGATTTCTTATTTTTTATAAAGAAATCAAATGCAAAATCATTATTCCAACACCTACCCGTTTTAAACATTTTCATACAATTATAAAGAATCTTAAGTTGAATAGTGTAAATTAAATATGTTAGAAATTTTTTGCTTTGATAATTGATGCCATTTCTTATCAACTATAAATGTAGGTCATAACTAGCTACACAAAACATCCAACCAATTGTATACTGATCTGGTCAAGTATCATGGTTTTGGTGAGTAATGACCAAATCATCATTGAGGTTGATCAATTCATACCCCTATCAATTCTAATAAACTCCATTCTATGTGTGTTTGTTCTAGATGATTTTAAGTTATATAATGTTGATTTTTGTTATCAGTGTCTAGTGTATATGAATAAAATTAGGAATTCATATCATTATATCCATATTGAAGACGACGAATAAAATTAGGAATTCATATAGTTATATCCATATTGAAGACGATGATGATGTACAATGTGTCATTGGTTTTATTGGTTTTAGAAATTATATGAACTTCATACCAGTTTTGACATTTGAATTTATGATTTATGGAATAAATTACTTCCAACATGTGGGACAGCATTGAAAAACATTCAATTGAACGAGGAATAAGTTAGTGTATGTTCATAGTTGGTTTTGTTTTTAAAACCATTATTAACCCTTTATTGATGTTGTTATTATTTTGTACGTTTGTTATTGTATGGGTTTTAAAAATAAAAGTTGAAAATTGTCATAGAATTTGACCCATCAGTAACTAATCCTTATAACATTTAGTTATTGAATAATTAAAAGTCAAAATTATAATTTTTAGAAACTGGATTTTTATCACCTTTTAAACGACCTTATTCTGATTTTGTTCATTACCATTGGAAAAAAATACTATGAAAATTCGACTCTTTGGAAACCAAATTCTAAAAGTATTTATTTTTTTGCAAATAAGAAATCCTAATATCTGAATTCTAGCCATGGCACAAATTAATACTATTATAGAAAATAAAGTGTGCAAATGCTGCTACAGTGGTGCTATAGTGAGAAATAATACTCAAATCAGGCTATTGAGGAAAAAAATCACATGTAAAGTCTGCTTTTTAGATAATTATAAAAGAAAATAGGTACTAGGAAATCAAGCCCTAGCTAGAACCATGATACACTTTTTATTAATATTGTGCAATATAATAAAGTTTTAAGTGAAATTAATTATGTAACAATAATAATACTGTTATTATTAGTCTTTAATGTTAATAACACAAATAAAATAAAGAGGATAATAAAAAATTGTAATTCATTATAAAATCCTTAGAGGATGTTCTCGAGATAAGGTATCTTTTACGAAATAAACAAGATTTAATAAATAAATTATATAATAGTATTTTTTTCTAATATGAAGTTTGATATTACCAAATACTCCGTATAATTTTAAAATATTCTGAATAATATTTTAATTTCCTACTTTGTAATAGTATTTTAGATTATGATCTAATATTTCCATAATCTATAGAGTATCATAAAACTTCTAAAAATTTAATTAAACAAAACAAATTTGTAGTATGGCCAGAAAGATGCAAGTAATCCAATTCAAAATATCTTCAATATTAAGAAGTATTGAATTTGTTGAGAAATTCCCAAATGAAATAAAAAATAAAAAGAAGATTTATATGCTGTTAGATATTGTTAGGCACACTTCTCGACACAACAAAAGAATCACCCATTCTATTTGTAACTAAAGAACAATGTGACTTAATTATGTTTCTTGAACTAGAATTGTTCATATTGGATTAAGACTTTGGACAACTTCTTATATCTATTTTTTGTTCTACCGTTACTATTTTTTTTTTCTTCCATTTCAATCATATACTATCCTCTGAACATATTGGTAATTTTTGTTTTATACATTGAAGATATTTCTAATTTTGGCAGCTTTTATTTACATAATTGGGATTCTATTTTGGAAATTCTTAGTTCATGATGGATTATATGATTGTTCATTTCTTCATCACTTTTACATATTCTACCTTTTCTTTATCTTTCAAGAGATCAAAAACGAAAGAAAAGTTAAAGTATAAAATCTGAAGAAAGAAACTTACAAGAGGAATTATCGTGCTTTATAATTTCAAAGAATTTCTAGAGTTTTAGATACAAATTTTAATAGGAAAATTGAGGCTACACTTCTCCTCGATTCAATGGATTAGATTATTGTTATGGATTATGCCTCCAATGAATTAATGCTAGATAATTTATAGAATTAATGGCAATAATCAATGGAAAAGACTTATTACTTATATTAGGAAAGCGTCCTAAAAAAAAAGTAACATATAGAATTTTGAATTTTGGTTTGTATATAAATAGCAAAAACCATGTGAGGGGAGGGGAGAAGAGACCTAGTACCCTCTATTCCTTGAAAAAAAAACTCATTTCATTTTAAGTGGATAGAAAAAAACTCATTATCATTATTTTAAGTATTCTTTGTTGTGAGAAATCAAATTGTTTCTTATAAAGTTTTATATAGTGCAAGAAATCAAATTGTTTTCATCTTTCATTTCTTTTATTTCACTTCTAAATAGAACTATAAAGGTTGATCAATTGTTTTAGTGTCTCTCTTAAGTCTTACGACCAAGACCACCTATCTTGCTTACTAACATGTAAACTAGTTTGAGATATTAATTTGTCTAAATTATTTTGACAACTATAAATAAGTAAAGTATGAAAAATCATTTAAAGCAAGAGTACAAGAATCGAAAACAAGAAAAAAAAACAATTTTCTATATTTTTCACACAAAAACTTTAAAACTAGCTCTTAAACCAATTTGTATAAAAGTAGTGCAAGCGAAAGTAAAAATGTAAATTTTATTCATAATTTTAAGGAAAGTAAAATTGAAGATAGTGAATAAAAGAATGATCGAATGAACACTTACAAGAATGCGATATATAGAAATTTTCAAGAAACAATTTAATTTTTTTCATAAAGAATACTCAAAAGTTAAAAGAGGATACACGAGTTTTTTAAGAAGGCACCTCGCATGGTCTTTTTTATTTATACACATCGAGATTCAAAATTCTATATGTTGCGAAACTCAAAATTACAAAAGATTTTGCAATTATTTATGCTTTTGTAAGAGTGAGTTTTCCCCGTGTTTCTTTAGTAAAAATATTATTTCATCTTTTATCATTTTGCAACAGGAATATTTATCTTTTGTTTTTTTTCTTCATAATTCAAAGTTTCTTAGTTCACCTTGCCATCAAGGTTGAATCTCAACTTTCAAAGAAAACTCATTTCAAAAACTCTTATAATGATGGCTACTGCCAATCATCTTGGAAAAACAAAAACAAAGTTTCTTCAAAAACTTTTCCTTCAAATTTTGTGAAAGATTCCACTTACAATCCTAGAAATTCTAAATCCTCCACTTCTACACCTAAGTCACTCACCAAAACCTCAAGTCAAAAGTGTTTTAAAGGTTTAGGTTTTGGGCACATTGCATCCTTCTAAAAGAAATATGATGGTTAAAGAGGGAGTTGTCATGAGTGACCATAGCTCTCAAAGGTCTAAGTCCCCTACCTCTCCAAAAAGCCAAAGTGAGGAAGAGTATGAAATTCCATGTGAGGGAGATTTGTTAGTAGTGAGGCACATGCTTGGCCAAGTCCAAAAACCTCTTGATGAAAGTCAAAGAGAAAACATTTTTCACACTAGGTGCCTCATTAATAACAAGTTGTGTTCCTTAATTGTGGATGGGGGTAGTTGTACAATTGTGGCAAGCACAAGAGTGGTGGAAAAGCTTGGGTTAACCACCATCTCATGCAAAGCCCTACAAGCTCCAATGGCTTAGTAAAGAGGGGGGAATTTTGGTCAATAAACAAGTCTTCATAGCTTTCTCAATTTGAAAATATAAGGATGAGGTCTTGTGTGATGTTGTACGCCACACATATTCTTCTAGGAAGGCCATGGCAATTTGATAAAAAGACTTTACATGATGGCCTTACTAACCACATTTCTTTTACCTTCCATGGGCACAAGATCACCTTAAAATCTCTTTCTCCAAGAGAGGTCCATGAGGACCAAATAAAAATGAAAAATAAAAGAGAAAAAGAAAAGGAGAAAGAAAGAAAAGATAAACCAAGTCACAAAATATCATCTTCCACAACTAAATCAATCATGTTGACTCGTGTCATGCTACAAATTGCACCTCCAAGGTGTACTTCTTCCTTGTCTTTTTCATTACCAAATAAAAATTACTTGACATCTTGGACAAAGAAACTTTGGGATGAACATCAAACACCTCCTAAGGGTTCTCACCTTTTGAGAGTATTTTTATCACCAAGCCCTTTCATCCTCAAATATTCTTTCCCAACATGGCTTGTAAGAATGGCTTACCTTTTTGAACTTCCCAAGCTCAAAGAACATAAGTTTGTTTCACATCCCACACCTTGCACTATCTTATATGTGAACAAACTAACTATGTTATCTGCAAGAGTTCTAAATTCAAGGTTGAATTCTCTCAAACCTGGGGGGCATGATACAAACCAAGCCAACAAGGAGATCACCTAGGATGCACACTATGAGAAGTCATCTCAACAATCAAGTAAAGACCTCACCAAGGATCTAGCAAACCTCACCAAAGAGAGAAATGGACACAAACCAGAGCATCTTATATTCTTCTTGTCGGTCTTCTTAAGAATAAAATAAGTTGTAAATAAATTGGGCTCACTTGAGGAGTCCAAATAGCAAGATAGGATAGAATAGGTGCCTTTAGCATAAATAGGAGTGCTCATAGCAAAATGGGCTTGATCCAAGCCCACCTTTTCAAGACAAGGCACCTAGAATTAGGGTTTTTGACATAATTTCTAGAAGGAAAGCCTAAAGGTGCAGTTTTGACCTTAGTCAACCCTCCTTGGCCGCCCCTCCCTTATTTCCCATCCTACCCTTGCCTTTCTTGGCTACCAAGGCACTCATTCCTATAAATAGGGTGCCTTACTCCATGTATTACATATTAATTTTGAATATAAAAGTTACTCTGCACAAATTGTGTGAGGTGTTTGTGAGGTTTGAATCCTCTTGGCTAGATCTTATCTTAAGTTGTGTGAGACTCTCAAGTGACGGCCCTTCACTCATCTTGGTGGCTACTACACCCCAAGTGGCGTGAACCATTTTCACCATCGCTCCATAAGCTTCTCTTCTCCCACTCTTTTTAATTCATTTCCATTCCCACCTTTTATACATGTCTTTATCTTGAATTCTTGCTCTTGGTTTTGCTTTTGTTATATGCTTATGGTTCATCATTTGGTTTGGCCATGACCACCATTGATGCTTACCTTATTGTCATTTTCATTCCACATTGCATTCCATCTATCACTTTATATTGATTTTTCATCTTTGCCTTTGTGAAGTGAACCTTCACACTTACTTAACCATTTGGTTAAGTTCGTGTCTAGTGAGAATCTTCCTTAGGTTTCACCAATAAATTGCTAAAATTTCAACTTTAAGTAAAGTGTCACCATAAAATGGAACCATCCAAAAATCAACTTACAACATTGGGTTTGGCTTCACCTTAGAAAAAATAGATTCCCTAACCAAAAGAAGTCTAAGCTTAGTCTCTGGGGAGATGGTTCTTTCCAAGTCGCAAGAAAATCAATAATAATGCATATCAAATAGACCTGCTTGAGGAATATGAAGTACGTGCTACCTTTAATGTTATGGATCTAACAGGTACTCCAAATGAAAAAGGCATAGACATGTGATTTGAGGACAAATCCTCTTTAAGAGGGAGGGGATGATGGCAAAAGGACCAGCTCAAGACCAACCACTAGGTCAATGGCAAAGAAGATTCAAGAAGATTGAGACTCTGTTATTGATGGCAGAGACACCCTTTTATATATGTTCAAGAATGCCAAAACTTAATGTAATTTCTCTAGAGTAGAATTTATTTTCTTGCTAAAGTAGAATATGAAATTTAGTTTAATTTTTCTTATTTTTAATTAAAGTTAAAATTAGGCATCTAAAACCCAACCTATGTTAAATTAGGGTTTCATGAAGACTCTTAATTAACCTAGGTCGGTCATTTAGACCTAAATAGGTCACACAAAGCACACTTGAACATGCTTACCATGTGATCTCATTTTAGATGCCTAATTCAAACTTAATTAGTTTGAATTTTCCCACCCTTTCTTGTAAGCAAATGGTCGAGCCTCTCACTATATAATGAGGTGTTTAGCTCACATTTTAATAAGATCAATTTGAGAGAGTTATGCTACCAAGTTGCTAACTTACTCACTCTCTTGTCTAAACCTCTCTAGGATAGACACCTTTGGTCTTCTTCTTCACCTCTCCAAGTGATATGGCCCAACCAGTCACTCTCCCTACTCTTCATGCACCTCAAAGAATCCATAGCTCCATTGGGGTCATCCTTGTTCCATTCCCTCCATCAAGCTTCTGCCAATCCTCTAAAAAATCCAAGGAAATAATATGACAATGAAGGCACAACTCAACAATAGGGGTAACGAAGGTCCTTGCCTGGTTCAATGCGGGCTTCCGCAGTCGAGGGTTAAGGTCGACCAAGGCAACCATGTGCTCATTTTTTGGGGATTTTCTCTCTCGAGACCGATCTCTGATTGGCCCTTTAGATCCTAGCGAGCGTTCTCTTCTTCTGGTGACCGTTCGTGTGGAGATGTCATGTAAAGTCGATTAGTTGATTAAACTTTCAAGCTTGCGACATAGCATTCGCGAGTTATTTTTTTATCGACATGAACGGTAACTATGTCACCTATTACCGAGGGAAACTTCATTGCAAAGTGTGGAGTGGACACTATTGCTTTCAGGCGATTAATGGATGACCAATCAAGCAATATATTACAAGAAGTATTTGTTTTTACTAGAACGTACCTAATCTTTATAGTTTTGCAAAGATATCTACCTTTCCAAATGTGGTATACAATTCGATGTAACCCCGTGTGCCCACTCGCTCTCTAGAAAACCTACAATTTGGTTGTCATAGGGTTGGATTTCTGATTCTAGAATCCTCACATTTTTTTAAATTCTTCTAGTATAAAATATTGATCAAGCTACCTTGATTCACTAAGACCTTAGTGATGGCGAATTTATCGATCTCTACAGTGATGACCATGGGATCGTCCTGGGCCGGATCAATAGTAGTAAAATCGTCATCTGTGAAAAGAATTAGGGGGATTCTCGGTCGGTCCCTAGTAGTTACTGAGTGGACCGATTGGATAGTCCGAAGGTGCTTTTTACGAGCAGAACTAGAACATCCTCCCCTTCAAATCCTCTAGTGATCGTATTTATTTGTCCCGCACAATGTTTGGGAATTCTGCTTTCCCGAGAAAGACTTAGACGTGATCGTCCCTCCCTTCGACTGTTATCTCCCAATGGAATCCCGTCAACGATGGTGTATATAACCTCGTGCACGCCACATCTCGAGCGATCGTTCCACCAAGGACTTTCACTTTGAGGTCGACCCCGTCCTATAGGACTTTCGCTCCTTCTCTATTGTTTTGTAGGGCGTCGGTTGTCTTCAAAGCAACGTGATCCTTCTCGGCCACATCGAATGTATTGCTCTTTTTGCTCTCTAAAAGGGTATCTTTCCCTTTGTGGGGATCGACAAACTTTTGTTTGTTTGGACAAACTTGCACAAATAATCGATCTGAATAAGCTCTTGTATTTTGTTCTTCAAAGCTTGACAATCTTCGATCATATGTTTGAAGTTCCAATGATACCGACATCGTTTGGACATGTCCACATTTTTGGGATATATATATATATATATATATATATATATATATATTTATTTTTTTTTATATTTTTTTTTTTTTTTTTTTTTATTAATTTTTTTTTTTTTTTTTTTTTTTTTTTTTTTTTTTTTTTTTTTTATTTTTTTTTTTTTTTATTTATTTATATAAATTTTTGTTTATTTTTTTTAATTAATTAAAAAAATAAATAACTTTTACTTATTTTAAAATTAAAACCTTCAAATAATATGATA
>Ga0123342_1004562_pt1 | contig 20965 bp, 16 predicted proteins | sample Turbeawhitnodule_FD_89960 | JGI IMG/M metagenome (GOLD analysis project Ga0123342, IMG submission 89960) | Root nodule microbial communities of legume samples collected from Mexico - Turtle bean Mexico white nodule | ecosystem: Host-associated > Plants > Roots > Nodule | place: Mexico: Nepantla...
GAGTTCTTGAATGAAAGAACATTGATCCAATTCTAGAAAAGTGCCTATTCACTTTCCAACTCAAGTTGATTCCATATAATGTCTATGAAACATCTATATCTTGCTATTGGAATCATATCAGGTTCTCACCTTAAATTGCTAATCTCAAAATCATAAACAAGAGCAACCAATTAAAATGTGCAATCCTAAAATCAACTCACATCACCTTAGGACAAGCCTTGTTTAGGTCGGTGAATTCGACACACATCCTCCACTTCCCATTAGCCTTCTTTACCAACACAACGTTGGCTAGCCACTCAGGGTATGGGATCTCCCTTACGTGACCAAAAACCAACAGCTTCCGAGTCTCTTCTCAGATGATAAGGCGCTTATCCTCATTGAACTTTCTCCTCCTCTGGACCACGAGTTTAATTCTTTCATCCATGGTAAGCCGATGAGATAGGAAGTATGGATCTATCCTGGGCATGTTCGCAGACGACCATGCAAACGCATCCATATTTTCCAAGATCATATTGGCTATCTTATCCTCCAGCTCCTTGCACAACGAGATGTCGAGCTTGAACTTCTTTTCTTGAACCTCTCCAGTTGGTCCAGGTCTCCTTTCACTGACGACTTATGCCTCTGCAATCCACTCTGGCTCTCCTACTTGAACAGTGATTGCGTATGGTCCTCTTCTTCAGGTTACTCTCGTAGCACTTCTATGTCGTCTTCTGATCTATAAAGCTATAAGGTTTAAGGTTTGCTCTATCATCTAATCAACATATTGATATATTACAATGTATGCTCTATTGGCTTAAAGGAGTGCTCTTTGTTTAAGTCGCCTTTTTGGCATTCCATACCCTTTCCTATGTACCACTTTGTCACCTTCTTCTTCTCCTTGATGAATTCTATTTTATAGACTCTTTGAAGAAAATAGTCATTAGATGATCGTTTATAGTCATTAATCATCTTTAGCTTCTACGCATGTTCATTCTATGTCTTCTATGTCTAATGAGCTTTATCATTATTATTGCATTTAATGGAGTATCGATCTTTGCTCTATTTTATTCACAATATCCTTGATAATTGACAACGTTTATCTCCATAGGTAGTATAGTCTTTTTCAAAAATTTATGATTGACATGCATTCCGTACAGGGAAAATAGCTAGATCAGAGTTGACAATCTCTTTGCGTCAGGAAGTTGATGAATAAAGTAATTTTAGCTCGCGTCTCGAGAGATCTTTAATATATGATTTTAAACTGAACTCTTTAGCATATGGACATTTCCTGCAAAAATAGAGTAAACACATGGATATTTAATTTAAGTACAAGGTTTGCTTAGTCTATGTGTACCATCTGATGTTTGATACGCACTTCATTTGTTCTTATGTCTGTCTTATCAGACTTTGAAAAAATACTACATAGTATTGCATCGTCTGTCAAATGAAACATTTGCTTCTTACATAGCCTATTGTTTATATAATATTATCGTCTTACAATTGTGATCATATTTTACACTTTACGATCATATTTTACACTTAATTATTTTAAAGCATTTGGAATGTTGAAGTCTTGGCTTCACACACTATTGTAAAGTTCCTTAAACTAAAAATGCACAATCATATTTAATGTTATTTAAAAGTTCCCATATAGAATAAAAATTGTGAGCAACTTTGGACATAAGTAAGACTGTGACCTTGATTGAAAAACAACCCTTCATGCATGATCCAAAAAAATAATCTATACAAATGTTAACCATAAAATTATCTTTAACGTCCATCTAAAAATAGTCACATCAATATTATTCAAGAAAATCTAAACTATAGTCAACCAAGAAATAACCTTGTCTTATATCATAAAAAAATAATTATAATAATATCAATTAAAATATAACAACTTACATCTGAAAAATAGTTTCATTGGTGTTATTAAAAAACATTAGCTTGGCATTGGCCAAAAATCAATCTAACGTCAATTGAGAAAAAACATGACTAACATTAATTAAAAATAATATTGTCATACATTAAAAAAAAATAACTTTAATTGATGTTGATTAACCAACATTTTTTACCAAATAACCTCAAGTGATATCAATAGAAAAAATCATATTTAACATCAGTCGAAAAGAACTATTGATGTTAACTAAAAAAACTCTAACTAACAGTAAGTGAAAATTAATTATAACCTACATCGACACAAAAATTGAAACTGGAATCAAGTAAAATATATAAAAAGAAAGACAAATTTATTGGAAAAGAAAATAAAAAAAAATCATACTCTTATATTTGTTTTTACAAATATATCAAATTTTCTTACAAATAATCAAATTACTCCCATAAATTTCAATTTTCTACCTAAACAAATTATCCTATAAAAAATCCCATAATTGTATGGAAAAAAAAATTGGAATCAACCTGAGAGAAATCTTATTTACTCTTAAAAAATATCACTCCCAAAAAGATAATAAATGAAAGATTTATATAAAAAAATAATCATTTATATAAAAAAATAATCATTTATATAAAAAAAAATTATTGTTGAGAGTGGGATTTGAACCCACACCCTTTCGGACCAGAACCTTAATCTGGCGCCTTAGACCAACTCGGCCATCTCAACATGTGATGTTTAATATCAGTTATTCAATAATTTACTGTTTCTGTATACTCTAACAACTATACAATTTTTGTTTCTGTTGTATTGGAAATATATCTTCCTTCAAATCAAAACGTACATTACCTCTAACCAAAAATCATTCTCCTGGATTTTGAACAGTAACCATACGAAAACTTGGTCCCATAGAACCTACCAAGTTTTCTATAACTGCAGTATCGTAAAAGCTTCTTCAACAAATTACTTATACAAAAGCATGCTCAGATGCCCAATCGACTCATGCTTTTAACATTTATATTATATGATAATAGCTAATCCTTAACCCGTTTACTGCCTATGGATGAAACTTGAAACAAAGGAGATAAAACTAATTATTCCTTATATTTATTTAAAAAAGAAAAAAAAAGTTTGCAACAGCAGATTTCTTTAGGAATCTACTAGAGTGCTGCCGAATTATTCGATTGGAGATTTTTTTTATTTCCATTTCCATAAAAGCTACTTTCAAACTTCATATAGCATTATTAATTACAAGTGTAGTACTTCATGTTCAATTGTGTTTTAAAAAATAAAAAAATTCGATACCATAATAAATAATGGAAGCATCATAATACTTTTCCACCATGCTTTTGATAATAAGGATTCAGTACAGTACTTCACATAAATAAATTAGACCATGGTCGTTATACTCTCGCTGCTGAGGCAGAAAGCCTAGCCATGAAAACGCTACCTCCCATATCGTAAAAATGTTCACCTTACAAAAGTTCCAATAATAAAAATATAATGAACATAAAATCCAGTAACTTGATAAAACGTCAAAAGGTTAGGTAAATAAAGTAAAAAATGTGTCAAGAATTGTGAATTGGCCAACTCCTACCCTTGAACCAAAATATCTCTGAATTTAACAAAAGGGTTCGTCTTAAGGCTGGCTTCTAGGTCTACCTTGGCGTATACAAAGGGGACACCTTTCTTGGAACAATCTCTTCGATCTGCTCAGCTGACAAAATGGATGTCTCACTTTCATAATTGCTGCTTTTCATCTGCTGGTGTAACTGGCAGAAGAAAAAAAGTTAAATTCATCTAATAAATTCATTTTCTACTACTTCAAATCAAACAAGCAATTTTCAATAAAAATATCCTGAATAGGATTATGAAGCTCCAAAACCACGCGATAAGCTAGCCCAACAAAGTTGAAATACATATATACATATACTCATACATGCATATATGTATATAACATATATATATATATATATATAGCATACGTATAATGTGAGAAAATGGGTTACTGAGATATGGGAGTTTAATAAATATTCAAATCTAGATCCATACTATTTGTCCCCTGAATTTCCTCATGTGCACCAAATCACCCCTCCCCCAGCCCCACCATGAATAAAAACCACCTCATCGTGGGATGAGAGGACGATGACGACCAAGCATTAAGCTTTGGCCTCCACACAGTGACCGAAAGGTGCAAAATGAATGTAATTACAATTCAGAATTGGTGTGTCACAATTGATTACCACTGTTATATTTTTCTTACTGGAAGCAAGATTTAAAACGAATCTCCCTGTACTTTGAAACCAGTGTTTACCTTCTCAAGGATTGCAGATTGATCGTCCAAGTTAAACTTGCGCATGTACTTCAGCATCTCTAGTTGCTGTAAATTTTCACGCTTTCTATAAAGTAGTGTAGCAAGTACCAAAGAATTCATCAGAAGTCAAATAAATTTTACCTCTTCCTGTAAAATTTGTTGGTTGAGCAATTTTTCTGCAAATTCTTCTTCTCCAAGCTCTGCTTCATCGCAGGCAACCTCTTCTCTGCCAAAAGACATTTCGCATTACATAACTGTACTAATCCTTCTTCCAAATAAAGTCGTGTATTTTATTTTGCGTATGGAGAGAAGAAGAGGCAAGCATTAAATCAGAAAATAGGATTCAGTAGCTTTGAAACCACGAAGTACATTTTTGGGTTACATAATATTTTAGGTAAGGGGGTGGGGGAGGGGTATTCCAAAACCTCTCTTGCTATGATTTAGCTATAAGTTGTTTCCAACATATTATAAATTAATTGAAACACGTCTGCTGGAGTGCATGAAAAACAATCAAAGCTAAGTGTTGTGATATTGTATAGTCAGGCCTGGGCCTCTTGGGCCTTCAGTTTTGTTTCGCTTTTTTTTTTCAGTAATTGTCCTACATGTATATATGTAGGATTGCTCTGTTTTAATATGATGAGTTTTTTTTGTCTTCCTTTGATAATCCTTTCTTCCATTCCTCTTCTGGTTTCCGTTTATGCATGAGTGATATATCAATATGTGAGATGTTCGTATGAATATGCCTGAGGGAATCTACCATTTTCATATCAGAGCAAGTTGAAGGACCTGCTCTGTTTCCGCTGCGTTCTTATCATGTTTTGTTCTTTCCCTATTTCTTATTCTTGCTTCTTCTCTTTCTTCATGGAACTGTCGGGTACAGAAACTGGTTTTGTCATGGATCATTGCATGAATCCTTCCCGTCCCTTCCCTTCTACTTGCATTCCAAAAAGGATCCTGGTGTTATTCATCCTGGTGTTATTCTTGTCACTCCTCAACTCAGTGAACAGAATTACCATTCTTAGACCACAGATAAGAAGAGGGTTCCTCTATCCAAAAACAAGTTGAAATTCGTTGACGGAAGCATCAGCATACCCGAGCATGGTGATTCAATGTTTAAAGCCTGGGAAAGGTGCAACATTAAGGTTTTATTTTGGATTAATCGAACGCCATCTGCCCAAATAGCTGAGAGTGTGGTTTACATTGATGTTCCCAAGAATCTGTGGGATGATTTAAAGGAAAAATCCTCAAAAGGAGATGATTTTCGTCTATCTAACTTATTCCAAGAAATTAATTCGATTAAGCAAAGAGAAAGAAATGTCACTTAATTCTACATTGATCTCCACATTCACTGGGAAGAACTTGAATCTTGGAGACCTAGTCTAACATGTGTTTGTGATGTTGCTGCCAGATGTGAACTATCCAAAATTCCAGTCAAATACAGAGATGCTGAACACATTATATGTATTTTAAGGGCCTTAGTGAAATTTACAAACGCAAGTCATGGAACCCCTTCCCAACATAAACCGGGTCTTTTCTTTGATTATCCAACAAGAGAGGCAACTCACTATTAACACATATGCTGAGAATAAAATGATTGTTAATGCTGCTGAAAGACAACGGAATTGGAACACTACTGAAAAACAGAACAATTGGAAACCGCAAGATCAAAGCACTTAGAAATCTCAAGGTAGAGGTAGCATTTGGAGAGGAAGAGGGCAATCCTTTATTCAAGAAAAACAATGTTCTTATTGTAACAAGTCAAATCACGTTGTTCATGAGTGTTATGCTACACATGAATTCCCTCCATGGTAAAAACAAAGAATTGAGCATGCTGCTAACTTCTCGGAAAAGGACATAGGTAATGACTAATCGTGTAATCTGGTACAGAACAACAATCAAGATTTGAAACATGATAGCAGTCCCTTTACGGCTGAGCAAGTTCAATAGCTTTTAAAGCTTTTATAAGATTCTCCTAGCCATAGTGTCAACCAAATACATAACTCCAGCAATGGTGAGTCTGCTACATAGAAAACTCAACCAGGTAACAGTTCTTGGATTTTAGTTACCAGGGCTACTGACCATGTTACTCATAATAAGTCATTTTGTTACCTTCTTCAAAATTAAACATGTTCATATAAGGCTTCCTAATTATTCTTACGTACTACGTACTGTGAATTATGTTGGCACCATTCAATTCACTGATAAATTTATCATTTTCAATGCCATGTGTATACTTGAATTTACCTTTAACCTGATTTCAGTTCAACGTTAATTGATTTAAATTGCCAACTAACTTTTTCTCACAAGACTTGCAAATTCAGGATAGTGTTTCATCAAGGATGATTGGTCAAGCTAGGTAGAGGATTATATTATCTTCGTGAATCTTCTTTCATACCTAAAGAAAATCATTTACTAGTTAATAATACTTTGATTTGTAAAAAGTCTTATATAGACATTTGGCACTTTAGACTAGGTCATCCTTCAAGTAAAGTTGTTCAACATATCTACACAAGATTCTCTTATGTGCAATTTTATTTCTGAAAAGTTTGTGATATATGTCACTTTTGCCAAACAACACAAGTCTTCTTTTCAGAAAAGCGATACTGATTATTTAAATGCTTTTGACTTGATATATGTTGATGTATGGGGATCTATAGTTGTTAGTTTTGTACATGGTCATAAATATTTTCTCACTGAAGACAAAACGTGAAACCAGACCCTTGTTATGTAGTTTAATAATGTATGTTAAGAATCAATTCAATCGGAACATCAAAATTATTAGATCTGACAATGGTAGAGAATTTAAATGCAATGATTTATATGATAAATTTGGAATTTTACATCAATAAACTTGTATAGAAACCTCACGGAAAATGTTGTTGCTGAAAGGAAACATCAGCACATCCTAAATGTTACTTGTAATCTTCTTTTCCAATCTAGCTTGCCAAAAGTTTGTAATCTTCTTTTCCAATCTAGCTTGCCAAAAGTTTATTGGTCTTGTGCTGTCACTCATGCTATTCATTTAATAAATAGACTTCCCTCAAATACTCTTAATGGAAAGTCTCCCTATGAATTATTTCCTACTCATCTAAATTTCAAGACCTTTGATTCTTTATTTTGCTTCAACCTTAAACAACAATAGGACTTCAAACCAAGGTCCAGAAAATGCATTTTCATTGGTTACAAAACTGACATTGAAGGATATGTTCTCTTAGATGTTAAGAATAGAAAAATTTTCATACATAAAATTGAGAAGTGAACTTTAAGCCTAACTCAATTTTATAAAACCGGCTTATAAAGTGAAATTTGCACTCACTTATGCTCTAATCTCTAGTCGATGTGCGATCTCCAACACACATCTCTAACGCAGAGACTACCAACTCGTGTGTGGGGTGGTCTGATAACGGACTGATAGCGGATGACCTGATAAGTCCAACAAACTTTTGCTAAGATAGGCTCAAAATGACTCTGATACTATGTTGAAAGAAAAAGAAGAATAGGGTAAATTTCTTGTATATATTGAACACATAGAGTTATGTTTATATAGAAAAAGAAATATATGGGCTAACCCATTACATAAATAAAAATGTTTAACAATATCTATAATATCTCATGATATCTAATAACATCTAACAAGTAGAAATGTTATCTTCTATAAAAAAATATTTCCTTACAAGCATTCCAAAGGTATTTTAGAAAACAACAATGATACTACTAAAAATTCTGCACAAAATAATCAAACTTTCTTGCTTGAGCCTCTCAGTTATTTTAGCAGTAATGATAATCATACTGAAGGTTCAGACATCAGTACAAATGATGCTCGTAGATCTGATGATTCTAGCAACACTGAAAACATCAGTCATGATACTTCCTTCAATGAAAGTTTGGAATACAACAGCACCAATGAAAGTCACACTGATGCAGAAAATATCAATGAAGACTGCATTCTCAAGCGATCCAACAGAGTAATAAGGGTTCCAAAAATTTTAATGGATTATCATCATCAGGTTAATTCTCTTTCTGAAAACTCTCCTTCTCAAACCAAAAGTTAAATATCCCATATCATCTATTTTAACATATAATTATTTCTCTGATCAACATCTGAATTATACGTTGGCCATATCTTCTCATAATGAACATTGCACGAATGAGAAGGCTGCCATGAACAAAGAGATCAAAGCTCTTCTAGACAACAAAACTTGGTATCTCACTGAATTGCATCCTAAAAAGACCCTTATTGGATGCAAATGGATTTATAAGATCAAATACAAGTTAGATGGATCCATACAAAGATACAAAGCACAGCTCATGGCCAAGGGGTATACTGAATTTGAAAGGATAGACTATTTGGAATGCTTGCTAGCAAGCCCTGTTACACCTATCATGTGTGACGTCAAGACTTTATTTGAAACTGAAATGCTTCTTAAGATGCTAACTCTTATCACAAACTCATAGGAAAATTGTTATACCTTACCAAGCGTTCTGATAGCAACTTTGTTGTCCATCTTCTTAGTCAATTTGTACAAGAACCTATTATTCAACATCATCAAATTGTTCAACATATTTTTCGGTACATCAAGGCTAACCCTGCAGAAGGTCTGCTCTTTGCTGCTGATTCCAATATTCAATTAAAGGGGTCTACTACTTGGGAATTACAATGGCTAAGTTATCTTCTTCATACTCTTCATATTCAATCAACTACTACTGTTACAATCAGACTACCCGACACATTGTTTACCATATGAGTTTCAATGAACATACCAAGTATATATCAACATTGATTACCATGTTCGTGAAACTTCAAGCCAATCTTTTCCATCTTCTCCTTATTCATTCATGTGATCAACTTGCAAATGTCTTTACTAAATCTTTAAGCCATGTGAATTTCAAAACCATCATTTCCAAACTTGGTATAATGAGTATACATTATCCAGCTTGAGGGGTGGGGGTTTGTGATATTGTATAGTTGGGCCTAGGCCTCTTGGTCCTTTAGTTTTGTTTCCCTTTTTTCCAGTGACTGTCCTATATGTATATATGTAGGATTGCTCTCTGTTTTAATATGATGAGGTTTTATCCTTCCTCTTCTGGTCACCGTTTATGCATGAGTGATATATCAATATGTTAGATGTTTGTATGAATATACTTGAGGGAATCTACCATTTTCAATACTAAGTACAACCAATAAAAATTATCAAAATGCTTCCATAGACTGCATGTTTGTTCCTATTTTATATTTTTGGAAATAAAAGTTTTTTTTAATTTCAAAAGCCCGACTAAAAGGCTACCAAAACAAATATAACAATTATTTCTCCAAATGAAGCTAATTCTTAATGAAAATCAAAAGCACATAAAAGTATTTAACATTAACTACAAGCTCCACTCTCTGAAGGATGCAAGTGTCATATGCTTTAAATATGGTGGAACCGTCAAGCCAGTCCATTTTCTCAATGATAGTATTGCACCAGAACTAGATGCATTGTACTGATTACATTCTTCTTCCCTTTGAAATTAAATTAACATCTTGGAATCTAAAACACCTTGATCTTCCGTGCTCTTGAATCTCTGCCTTCTAAGTTTGACATCAAGAAGACTTCATACAATATTAAAAAACATGAGTGGCAAGGGGATGGACAAACTGCTATAGTCACTCAGGTGGAGGAATCAATGAAGAAATCCAAGACTCGGCATCCAATTTGCCACTTCTACTTCAGGTACTACGCTAGGAAATTTAATTTCAAAGGAAAGAAGAATGTAGGAAAGGTGTCCCAATACATGTGGAACCCCAGTAACAAATACTTTAAGAGTAATTGCAAGTATGGTCACAAGGTTGAAGATTGATATATTCTTAAAAAGAGACAAGAAAAGCAAGGTAATTCCTTAGCTCTAACTTTGTCTAGGGAAACTAAGTGTGATCGTTAAGGACGGAGCTGAAGTACCTGTAGATGTTATGTTGGTACAAGAATTGTTTCTTTATGTTTACCTTTCAGACACACTTTATTGTTAATAAAAGATGTTGTTTATGTACCTTCCATGAAAAGAAATTTAATTTTTATACATGCCTTGGATGTAATTACAAATTTATGTTAGACGATGGAGAACACAAATTCATGTTAGTGTTAAAATCTTTTTAATTATTATTATTATTATTATCATTATTATTATTATTATACATATTTCAATTCTCTGTTTTCGTATTTAATATGATTAAATTCTTTAATTGCCATCAGGCCACCTTAAATACATTTTGTAGTTTTAAATGTCTAAATTGAGCATTTTATTTTCACTTTTTCATAGCATACAACATGTATATCATATGTATGAAATTTAAAATTGAGAACTTTTATTCTTTACGACTTAGTGATCAAAATGCAATGAATAACATTGAATTTTGGTTGGGTAAAAAGGAGAAAAAACTTACAATTTCAAAAAACGCCAAAACATTTTCGTTTTGTAAAGATTTGTATTTTGTGATTCTGCCCCGTTGAATTATATTTCATAAAATTGATTGGGAGTTTTTTACCCACTTTCTAGGGAATCACACTGATATTATAATTATAGATTAAACCGGCTCATGAGGTGAGGTTTGCACCCCACTTATATACAATGAAATGTCCTAATCTCTAGTCGATGTGGGATCTCCAACACACTCCTCACGCCGAGGCTACCAACTCGTGCGTGGGATAACATATTATGGGTTTATCAGGCCACCCACTATCGGGCCGTTATCGGACCACCCATAACATATATCTCCATGCACGAGTTGGTAGCCTCAGCGTGAGGGAGTGTGTTGGAGATCCCACATCGACTAGAGATTAGAGCCTTTCATAGTAATATAAATGGGTGCAAACCTCACCTCATTGAGCCAGTTTTATGAGGTTGAGTTAGGCTTAAAACCCACTTTTTAACAGTTACTAATCCACATTAACTATTTTAACACTCCCTCTCAACAGAAAAAAAAAAACAGATATCCTGGTCTCTTTGGAAGAACTCGACTATCCTGTACAAATCCTTCGCTAACAGATTTCCCAACTACTCTCTTTCCTTGCATCCCTATGTAACTCAATCGGGCGTGATTTATGTCTCCTAGTAATTATTCCCTAGCCAATGCTAAGTTGGAGAGCTAATTCACTGATCCTCTTTAATGCAGTCCTTTAAATTCTATTCTTGAAAAGTCAGGACAACTAAAAAGCTAGGAAAGACACGCAGGAAATGGCCATTTTTATAAATGTTTGTTCTAACAATGGAAGAAAAAATGTTAACAGGTTAAGAAGTGGGTGAAAGCCAGATAAAAGAGAGAGAACTTACTTAGAGAGGAATTTATAAAACTGAATCACCAAATCCAGGTCATTCTCATATACAGTACTGACTTTTCCCAGGCACGAGATACCAAATCTTGGATCTGTTGTGTAAATTATACAAATAACAATGTTTCAGAATTAATTACTATCTTTGGTTATACAATAAAACAGATTCTGCATACAATCATTTCATGTATCATAATGCACAAGTTCACCCCACATTTATCCTAAACTAAAATGGTAGGAACCGAACACTCGAGCACAATAAAAGTTTTTTAAGAAAAGGTAATTCTCATCAAATGTGAAAACTACAGTATTTTAAGACTTTATTTTAGGGAAGAAAACCCACGGATTTTCCAGAAAGAAAAGAACCAAGGGCCTGGGAACAATATTCAACCTTAAATTCCAACCAAACTATATCCCAATACTATTTCTGGCAAAAGTAATTTCTAAACTAATCTACATTGGCATGTCTAGCAGGTTGATATAAAAGTATCACCCACCATGTATATGGTGTCAATTCAATTTTTTACCAAGGACAAAGACCAAGAACTTGAAGCACGACACATTTGACCATGAAAAATTTAAGATGATGTGATCCATTATGTGTTTCTCTTTTACGGATGAAAAAGTGAATAACCAATAATGCTCCAGATGGTTTTTGTATCAAGGGAAAAATAAACTACAATCGAGGATGTGCAGCCCATACAAGAATTGAGTTTACACAAAAGCACCATGATGGCACAAATAATTATATGAAAAGTAAGGTTCCAATGCTACAAACAAAGTACAGACAATTAATATATCACAATAAAACAGACATACCAATACCCATCTCCAAAAATATCTCTTCTTGTATTGCAGTGGTGACAGCAACAGCCTCCTGCTCATTAGTTATGAAATCCAGGAAATGACAGTGAAATTCATTACATGCTAACTTTTATCACATAAATTCAAGGGGCAAAAGCTTCATCTTACATGGACTTGCACTTTAACTTTATATATCCAGCATTTAGTTGTCTTTCCATAAAATTAACGCAATAGAGTATACACATAGATGCTAATAAAAAAGGATAAAAAGTGCACAACAATGCCCCATGTGGTTTGCGATGGCTAATAAAAAAGGGCAATCCAAAGCACCAGATCCCCCAGCTAGTGAACCCTGAGGAGGGTATATATATGTAGCCTAATCCATGCAAGCAGAGGGGTCGTTTCCAGAACTTAAACCTTCAAACCTTATTGTTGCACCAATATTTGCCCTCCGCTAAGACTAATCATACAATAGATCAAGAAGAAGCAAAGACAAAAGTTCGAGTTATTCAGCTCAGCTGTCAGACATTCATCAATTCAAATCAGAGGAAGAGACTAACAAGGAAACAAAGTCAAATTCTGTCAAGGTTCCTACATAATCATTTTTGGACAAAATTTGGGTTTGGGACTTTATGATTTTGGCATTGTTCATCAAAAAATTAGAACATAACCTCTATAACCAGCACAAGTCTTGTATTACAGGATTTATAAAAAGTAATGCAAAAATAAAAATCAACACAGTACGTCTAAATTTTGCGCAATTAATTTCCCTCACAAACCCGTGATTACTTCTTATATCAAGGACGGCTCAGTAAACTAAATACGTAATGCGAGGAGAGAAGCAAAGTCGCTTTATATCGAAGATAATTTAAAAAGACTTGTAAGACATAAAAAAGTGAAGGAAAAACGACAACAAAGAAATTCACCTGCTTATCCTGTACAGCCCCAGCAATCCTTTTCTTCACATCTGCATATACCATAGATTGCGAAAGTGCGAAAGTGCGAAAATCAAATGCCAGTAAGTAGCTAATCAATCACCCAATAAGCAGAACAACAAAATAGGGTTATGAAAAGTACCAGGTTGAGAAGTAAGGAAAATGAAACGATCGAAAAGATGGAAAAGTTGCTCTCTTGTTAACATCCCAGTACTCTCGGTCCCAGATGCCATTCGTAACGCTCATAAACCACAACAAAACGAAGAGATACTAGCCTCGCTAGTCACTGCAACTTAAACGATTAACAAATTCCGTTGTATTTTTCAGGGCTTAAGTTTAGGCTCGCTCCTTTCCACACACTATTTTACCTTCAAATCAGTTAAGCATTTCCCCAATTATTTTATTGAATTCTGTTGACACTAAAAAATTTCACTCCCATTTTACAACCCATTTTATTATTTTTATTTTCAGTAATTTACAGTTGTTACAAGAAATGTCATATAGGCAGTGATGTAAAACTCCTTTATCTTATTTTATTTTAATAAAGAGAAAGTTCGTAAAATGTTACCATTGTCCTCTTACATTGACCTCAATTAACTAACTATTAAAACAATAAAAATGCCAAATATCTGATAAATGAAAGTATACTTTATCATTCCTCAAGAAAAAATCAGAAATAATAAAAAATCTAAATACTATGCCTAAAAACAAAGGAGCCCATAAATCTATTTAACAGTAAAAATACAGGGAAATACTACTAGCATGAAACACCAATAAACTAAAAGTCTTCATCCATCTTGAAGACGTGTGTATCACCGTTGCCATTCAAGCTGGACATGACGGAAGCCTTCTGGTACTCCCCCACGCGCTTCTCGAAGAAGTTGGTCTTCCCCTGCAGCGAAATAAGCTCCATCCAATCGAACGGGTTCTGCACATTGTACAGCTTCCCGCACCCAAGCGCACCGAGCAACCTATCAGCAACAAACTCAATGTACACACTCATCAAGGCCCCGTTCATCCCCACCAACGCGCAAGGAAGCGCGTCGCAGACAAACTCCCTCTCGATGTCAACTGCATCGCGCACGATCTCCCTCACGCGCTCCTCGGGGAGCTTGTTCCGCATGATAGAGTAGAGCAGGCACGCGAAGTCGCAGTGGAGCCCCTCGTCGCGGGAGATGAGTTCGTTGGAGAAGGTAAGTCCCGGCATGAGGCCTCGCTTCTTGAGCCAGAAGATAGAGCAAAAGCTTCCGGAGAAGAAGATTCCCTCGACGCAGGCGAAGGCAACGATGCGCTCGGCGAAGGACTCGGCGGAGTCGATCCAGCGTAGGGCCCAGTTAGCCTTCTTGGTGACGCAGGGAATAGTGTCAATGGCGTGGAAGAGACGGGTCTTCTCTTTGGAGTCTTTTATGTAGGTTTCAAGGAGGAGGCTGTACATCTCGGAGTGAATGTTCTCGATGGCGATCTGAAAGCCGTAGAAGGCGCGGGCCTCGGAGACCTGGACCTCCTTCATGAAACGGCCGGCAAGGTTTTCAAGGACGATGCCATCGGAGGCGGCGAAGAAGGCGAGGACGTGGGTGATGAAATGGCGCTCGCCATCGGTTAGAGTCTCCCAATGCCGGATGTCCTGCGAGAGGTCGACCTCCTCCGCCGTCCAGAAAGAGGCTTCAGCTTTCTTGTACATTTCCCAGATTTGGGGGTATTGGATTGGGAACATGCAGAATCGATCAGGGTTAGGGGCCAAGAGAGGCTCTTCGGGAATAGAAGGCATTGTGGGATTGGGAGTGTGTAGAAAGAATGGGGTTTATGTTTTGGAGATTGGGGGTTAGGGTTTGAGTCTGAAAGAGGGGAAGGAAGGGCTTATATAAGGAAGTGATTGAAAATTGGAGCGGGGAATTTGAAATTTTTTAGGTAAGGCTTGCGGGAGAAGATTGGAGTTGGGAGAGAGGGTAGTTTGGGGATTTTGCAATGCGTGTTGTGTTGGATACGTTTCTTTAGTTTTGAAGGGAGGGAGGGAGGGAGGGATATTATTTTGGTAGGAAATTTTGTGTTCGCGGGTTATTTGGAAGGTTTGAAATTGAAAAGAGGAGTGTGGAATCCCGTTTTGGTGTGATAGGCGGAAAGGGTGAAATTTGAAAGCCACGTGCTTGGCCTGTTTCTTCTTCGTTCTTATCCGTTAATATCCAATACTGTCTCTGATTTCAGAACTTTTGTCCGTACTTAGGTAAGACGATACACGTGGGGACACGCTCTTCACAAATGAGCTGTACACGTCAGAAAATTCTTAGATATTTTTGTTAATCTATTTACATATATTGATATATTAATGTGTTTAAAATCTATTATTTAGATCTTGTTTCATAATGTTTTTATATTTAAATTCATTCTACTAATGCACTGAAATATAAATTAAAAATAATAAATTAGCGAAAACACATGTATTTTTGTGTATGGGGTGGTATATTGCGAAGGAAACATAATCGATATAATAGTTATATAAGATAAATTTATAAATATCTTTAATTTTAGAAACAGAGAAAAAAGTCAATTTAAACAGAAAAGCAGTTTCCAAAATAAATCAGTCAAAACTCGAAATCAAATTGTTTCGTGATTAATTTGAATCAAATTGAAAATTAAAAAAAGTAATAAGAAGCATTATGCCATTGTTCTCGCCGGTTGATTTCATCGGTCTTTGAGTTGAGCTCTGCTTTGACTGGTCTCCATGTGGTGCTCTGAAACGTTACTCCACTAGGACAAATGGGGTTTATCTGTTGATCACACTTTCACGATCAAGTCAATGAAAATATTCAAACTATAAAATTGCTTCAGTCTAGAGTATTCAGAAAAACGTACCTTTACCCAGGATCTCAAGGCCCTTTTATAGACATTTCTTCAACAATTTTCATCAATGAGAATATAATCTCAACATCCAGAATATAATATTCAACATCAATAATATCATTCAACAATAATTTGTTCACCGTGTACCTGTTACTTTCGGGTACAAACATTCTTAACTACTTTTACTTGCATTTAATAATATACTTTAACCAATTCAGTTATTCTTGTATATCTCAACCAATTCAATTATTTCTTTTGTTATTTTTAATTATTTTTTCCACGTACACTTACTAGAAAACCTAGGCTAACCTCACAACACACCTTTGGGCCAAGGCCGAGCTTAGCACAACTCACACAACCGTGCTGACCATACCTAAATGCTTGGACCGAGGTCCCGAGCACTCCTGCCCAGTACACAAGCCCCCCAGGCTCGAGGCGAGCTAGGCTATGCGAAGAGGCTTTTCAGTATTGGCGACTAACATGACATTTCTGTAGAGAGTAGGTGAGGCGCGGTTGCCGAAGCGTTTCCTGACATGACACCTCACCATACTAAATTTGGAGCGTCCACATGGCTTCGTAGCAACGGTGGAAAAATCCTACCGTTTCACTTTTTCAAAACACCCCCCTTCGTTCACTCACTCCTCACTTTCCGACTCCATTTTCTTCTACTCGAGCCTCCTACAAACTCTTTGTCTCCTCCTTCACGCCACCGTCACACCACCGTCTACTCACCGGAAAAACAGGTATGCTTTATACCTATACTGAATTATTATTATCCTATTTCATGGGCTACTTTATATGAAATGAAGTGCATTTTAATTCATTTGTTTTGCTTGGTCTGAATCGCATTTCGTATTTTGTTTGTGTTTGTGCTTGTGTTCTAACTATATCAACAATGGATTATGGTTCTTTATACCCCTAGGCTAAAAAGGATCTTTTAAAAGAAACCACCTATTACACCAGTCGCTTACGTATTAGGGAGTTGAGAAAAAACGGTTGTACCTTGAGTAAAAGACATGAAGGATTTGTAAAATCGGTAGAGGGAGGATGAACCCATTTGTTGTCATGAATCGTTGGACCCTGATGGTCCATTTTGCTTTTTTTATGCCACACTCTTTAAAAAGGTTCTATTGCGTTTTCCTTTGTCAATTTTCGAAAAGGAGCTACTAACCGAGCTCAACGTAGTTCCTAGCTACATCCAAATAGCTGGGCATTTATCCGTGCCTTTACCATCTTGTGTTCACAACTCGACATTTCGCCGACTATGGAAGTTTTCCTATATTTTTTCTAGGCCAAACATTCGGGTTGTCAATTGTGGGTTACCTTAAACGGTGCCCCTGGAAGAGCTTTGCTCACCCTCTTCCAGTCAACATACAAAAATTTTAAAGGTAAATTCCTCAAAATTCGAGCTTCCACAGGAGATCCGACCCTACTGGACGAATTTCCCTTATATTGGACCCTTGAACCCAGATTCCAGAGTGTTCGGTGCCTGGAGGACTTGTCACCAAAAGACCAGGGGATATGCGAGTTTTTGATGAACTTGAAGGTTGTCTTTGACACCTCCTATTTGCTGACCAAAGAGTATCTCCCTTGTGCTTTGAAATCCTATACTGGTACTCCTCGTTTCCTACCTTTGGTAAAGCCAACTTTGTTATTGCCATTAACCATTTACTTGTTTTCTTTGCAGAGAGAATGTTATCCATCATCAGCAAAGCGGAGATAGCCAAGCTAGCTAAAAAGATGAGGGCGACTGCTAGCCTTGCCCAAGGAATCTTTAACGCAAAAGAGGAAAACTCCAACGATGATTACCCAACCCCTCACCGACCATGACGAGAAGACCACCTTCTGGCTCGTCTTCAAGAGGAAAAGGAAGGTGAATGCTCTTCTTGTTGAGCATTCTCATTCAGATGGCCAAGCTCCACACCAAGAGGTCGTCATCATTCAAGAATGCGAGGCCGAAAGCTCAAGGGGGAAAAGTCTGTGGGATCCTGATTTTGACGTGCCAACCCATGTCGAGACCTTCTTGTTGCCCAACGAGGATAAGGCTAGGCTCATGGCCCATGACGAAGATCGTCTTCTTTGTGACACCATGAAGCAATTTGGGTAGGCGTTCGCCATGGGTTGCTTGGTTATTATTAAGGCACGAGATCGGAATGTTGATGAAAATCAAAGGGTTAAGGAGAACATGGAGCTTCATAAGGAAGTAGAACGTCTCCAGGCTGAAATCAATTGTCTTAACGACCATACCCGAGCTGAAACCAAGCGCCTGACCAATCTATGTGAAGAAGCTAAACGACTTCAGATGGAGAAGGCTCAAGAGGCAACGAGCTTAAACGAAGAAAAGAACAAACTCTTGTCCACAATCAAGGAGTTGGAGAAGGAGGTAACCTGCAGAGGGGAAGACCTCACTAAGGCCACTGAGTCTTTTACGCAAGACGCTACCCAATCCTACCTCGTAGGATCCGAGGCAGCTTTGGAACAAGCAGCGACAGTCCATCCTACCCTGGACTCTTTAGAGCTCTGTCGGGGTAAAACCATGGTCGATGGTCAACTAAAGGAGGATTAAACCAAACTTTGCTATGGTCTGTAATATTTATTTATATGCTTAACTCTCTTGATATTCTGACATTTTAAACACTTTGCTTATATTTATTTAGCGCTTATAAACCTTTTGATGTACACTGGTTTTGGGATTTTCTACATAGTTTATTTTAATCTCTATAAATGCATCTCATTTAACACAAATAATATAACAATGTTTTACCAACTTAAGCGTGGGAAATAATAACTCACCTCTCTTGATAGAAAAATCTAACCTTTGAGGAGCGACGTCTTCATGGTTAAGACAACCTTTTTCTTCAACTTGACATGCGTCCCTTTTCAATCTTAGGCATTCACTACGTAGCTTGCAGGGCGCCTGCCCGGATAGTCGCATCTACTCCGAGCTTGGTCGTGCACTATCAAACGATTTCCCTGCTTAAATAACACCTATCGTCGGGCACTTATACTCGGATAGTTATACTTACGTCGAGTTAAGTCGTCTTACCGCGCATCATACCAAATAATTCATCAACAACAATAAACTCATCTTCACAGGGCACCTATTGATGTGAGTTGATTTTAGGATTGTTCATTTAGGTGACATTTTAGATTTATGATTGAGATTTTTAAACAATTAAAGAGTGAAAACCTAAGGAAAATCCTCACTGGCCATTAACTTAACCAATTGGTTAAGTAGATGTGAAGGTTCATTTCACAAAGGCAAAAGGAAAACACAATTATATGGTGAAGATGATGACAAGACATGGACCGAATGTAATCAAGACAACAAAATAAGAACATATAGAAAAGATGAGATGGAATGGCAATGGAATAGAAAAGATGAAGGAAAATGAAGTTGATGAGAAATGGAATTGAGAATGGTTGCACGTCCTTGGATGGTGAAATGACTCCAAGATAAGTGAATGATGTCACCACTTGAGAGCTCTCAAAACTCACAAGATAAGATTAAGACTAAGAGAAACAAGTCTCACTAGAATTCTCACACAAAATGTGCAAAGTAACTTTTTTTCTATTTCATTCAACTTCTAAATACAATGAGGGAGGCCTCCTATTTATAGGAAGAGGAGGCTTGGAGAACAAGGAGGAGGGTATGATGGGAAAAAGGAACATATGGTGTGGCTAGGGTATTGACCTTGGTCAATGCCGCACCATCCTACACATTCTAGAACCTAGGTTTTCCTTCCTTCCCTAATGGACTTCTCATGGGGCCAATTTTATAACTTCACCTCCTATTTATGCTATATGGACCTACTCTTGCTTATTCTACTATTTGGACCCCTCAAGTGAGCCCAACTTATTTACAACATATTCTAAACATTTAAGAAGACTAGCAAGAAGAACTTTAGGTGCTCTGGTCCTAGTCCAATTCTCCCTCTGGTGAGGTCTCTACTTTGAGATGACTTCTCTTTTTGTACTTTAGCAGCCTTGGTCATCTCCTTGTGGGCTTGGTTTGCATCACCTATACTCGGATGACTCTATTCATTACGAGCCACCACTTGAAGTGTAGAGCACTCAAGATAAGACCTAGTGATAATAAGAGACTCATCTCACTAAACACTCTGACAAAGTTTATTTACTTTTAAAATTCAATGTGTGAAACACATGAAGCAAGACACTCTATTTATAAGAGAGAGTGTATTGGAGAGCAAGATAGATGGGTAGGGGTGTCATTTGTGAGAAACCTTCTATAAGGTAGGTCAAAGTGGAGTGCCTCCCATGCTAGCCTACATCTTCTAGAAACTAGGTTAAAAACCCTAATCCCAGGTGCATTGTCATGAAAATTGGATTTTGGCACAAACCCAAAATATACTAAGTGCACCCTACTTTATCTTATTATTCTATTTGGACCCTTAGAGTGAGCCCAATTTATTTAAATAAACTTGCCTTTTAAAAAGACCAGAAGAAAGAACATTTGATGCTCTGACCTATGTCCAGTTCTTCTTCTGCTGAGGTCCTTCTGAAGTTTGGTGAGGTCTTGTCTTGGATGTTGTGTCCTTGGTTATCTCCTTGTCTAATTGGGTTGTATCAATGCATTATCATGAACTAGAGGAATTATTTCCCCCTATGGCAAAGAAGTACTTAGCGGGGTTCAGACGCATGTTATGTTCTCATACTTTATCTAGTACCCATTTTAAATGTTCTTGATGATCTTCCGAGCTAGTTGACTTGACGACCATATCATTAACGTATACCTCCATGATGTCCCTCACCAACTCATGAAAAATAAACATTTGTCCACATGGTTATGCTATTTACACCCCAATTAAAGCTAAACTACACTTGATGGGCCTTCACGGAATATGTGCTAGTATGCCACTCTCCCATTCATAGCTTTGATCCA
>Ga0123342_1004563_pt1 | contig 20964 bp, 14 predicted proteins | sample Turbeawhitnodule_FD_89960 | JGI IMG/M metagenome (GOLD analysis project Ga0123342, IMG submission 89960) | Root nodule microbial communities of legume samples collected from Mexico - Turtle bean Mexico white nodule | ecosystem: Host-associated > Plants > Roots > Nodule | place: Mexico: Nepantla...
TTTTCGGGTGTGTTTTTTCCTCTTTATCTCTTTTATTATTCCGCTTTATTTATTCAATATTATTTGTCGGGTAGCTCTATTAGGGTTTTGTTTTAGTGGGAAAATTACCCGTTTTTCCCAACATCTAGCTGGTGTATAGACTATCCACCCATTGCAAAGATGTTATAGAAGGGTTTGTAGATGCAGATTATGAGGAGAATGTTGATACCAGAAAGTCGCTTTCTAGGTATGTTTTTACATTGTTTGGAACTGAAGTTTGTTGGAAAACTTTGCAATTTGTGGTGGCTTTATCTACAACCCAAGTTGAGTATATTGCACTCATAGAAGGGGTGAAGAAGGCACTGTGGTTGAAAGGGATGATAGCAAAGATGGAGTGTGTGACTATACATTGTGATAGCCAAAGTGTTATCCATCTTGCTAATCATCAAATTTATCACGAGAGGACAAAACACATAGACGTTAGATTGCAATTCATGAGAGCCATCGTTGAGTCTAAGGAGGTCAGAATCATGAAGGCAACCTCAAAGGAAAATCTCGCAAATGTGTTTATAAAGTCCTTGCCAAGATCAAGATTCAATCAGTGCCTAGAGTGAATTAAATTTTCGTTTGAGGATAAAGGAAGATGATGTGGAAGCTCTTCAATGATTTGGAGTGGAGGTGGAGAATTGTGATAATTGACTCTCAAATCATGGTCTAGGGTAAAGCACAGAAAACTATCTACTAGGGCAGCATTTAGTTGTGTTAAGTTTATACAAATCGTCAAACAAATGTATTAGTTGATGTTTAGGTTTAATTGTCTTAACGGTTTTCTATTATTTCGTTCCCTAGGTTCTATATATAGAGAACTTTATATATATGGTAGATACATTGTATCTTGCGAACAAACTCTATGTATAGAAACTTTTAATGAATAAAGTGCTTTCTTTCCATTTTATTGTTGTGTTTTCTTGTTATTGCGGATTTGAACCCAACAATATGTTATTCATTACACAATGCTATTTTGTGTACTCCCCTTCTTTATATATTGACTTTATGATGTGTGGTCATATCCCAACATCAAGGTTCTGATAATAGTTGCCTTGTTCTAATCTCCTTATCAGGATTAATCAAACTCGGTTTCATCACACTGAATATGTAAACCTGACTTGATCTTTCGAGTTTGAGTTGAGAGGATTTTTCAATTGGAAAAAAGAAAATTGAATCCAAATAATCAAACAATTCGACATGCTCAACTCTTAGGGTCAGTTTGGTACTGTAGAAAGAGAGAGGCACATGAAGCAAGACAGTGAAAAATGGTTATTTGGGAGAGTAAAAGGTGAAGAAAGATTTTAAAAAATGGTGGGATCCACAAGGTTTTTTTCCTGTACAATATATCCAAGAAAAACATGAAAAGTTATCATCCACCACAACATAATGAATTATGTTGCTTAAAATACAATCCACAACTTTTTTTATACTTTCATCATTATGGACACCCATAATTAATTATGGAAGTTTGTAAATATATAATTTTGGCTTTTCTAATCATAGTAACAATAAATAAATAAATAGAACAATGTTAATTATTAATTAAACAATCTCAAAATATTAATCTTCACTTTTTACCCTCTATCTTTTCAATCAAACAAACTTTATTTTCATTATATTTTTCAACTATATCTCTTCCTTCCTTTTCTTCATCACTTACTTTCTTTTCCTCCATTTCTTTCCTCTCACCCAAAGATACCATTAAATAGCAAGTTCAGTTGAGAAAAGAACACATACTTAGACACATTAACAAACATAAACTACATTTTAAATGCATATACATATAGGAGAAAGAGCTAAAGATAGATTAGCCACCTAGTTTTCTCCTAGCTTCAGATATTGCAAAGAATTCCCTCCATTCATCGGTTAGAACAAAAACTGGATCATCATCCTCTTCCTCACCATCAAGATCTATATGCTCCAGCTCTTGTGGAATCCTGGAAACCAATCAAAAGTATCAAAGGATAGATCGATTACCCAACCTTGATAGAAAAAAAAAAAGGATAAATAGAATACTTGATGCAGTCATACTTAAAACTAGGATTCAATTAGTTTCATTGTTTCCTATCTATAACAAGAGAACAGATACGACAACAAATCAAACAGTGCAGAAACAAAAATGTACAGCTATATTTCTCAGGTTAATCATGACTGCATAACAACTAGAATCTAATATTAAGTAACATGAGACAATGTCAGTTGCTGTTATTGTACTCTTTCAGGGCAAGAAAGTACAGTGGAATATGCAAACTAATCATGGTAGTTTTGTATGAAAGAATAAATTCGTATTTTTAAGAGAATGGTGATGTATAGTTCACTTGAGATCTCAAGGGAAAATTCTAATTGGAGAGACAATAGCTGAAATAAGGAATTGATTTACATAACCGTGCACAGTAATTTAAGGTCAGAGGCAGTTTCTTCCATAATAATTCAAACTATTGTTGTTCCTTTATTTCATTCTGGAAATCTATGAGAATCTAGATGCAAGGTATGAGACTTGATTCCCACGTTGGAAATATGTGATTCTGGTGTCAGATTTATATCACCCATACACTCTCCAACTACAAAAACTACCTTTTGTTGCATGATTCTTCTAGAGATTGTAGCAAAAAATTTCATCACGTCTCACAGTACAAAGAAATAAATTGGGTGGTTAGTGGTTAAACTAACATTGCAGTGTTCACCACGGACTAGTCAAAAGACTTATGCACAATCAGCCATTGTCCATTCCATAGTATTACTAATTAATCCTATAAATTTTCTCCGTTTCTAGAACTTCCTACTTTCCGATTAATGAACTCTACTGTAACAAAAAAAAAACACTCAAAACATAGTTGTCTGTGGACTGCACATCTTCACTGGGCTGCACATGTTGTCTGATTTGTGTAGTCCACACAAAAACACAAACCATGATGAAGCACTCCTTTAACCTCTCTTTCCCTCTTAAAAACTTTGTTCACCAAATATAGCTTCATCATCTCAAGGCTTCCGTAACCACGATTTTCAATAACAAAACCACAATCCAAGCTCTCTGCAACCACATTAAGTTCGCAATTGCAATCCCTATATACCCCAAATTTCAGTAATTGCAATGCAACTACAACCACATCACAACCCTTCCTATTCCCTCATAAGTCACACTATTCACAACAACTGCACAAGTCACTGCTCTAATCTAAAATATTAAAAGAAAATTACATTCTTCAATTTCAAATCCCATGAAGCTCCTACAAGTTTCACAATCTCCAAAGGATGTTCCGTTGCGTTTTTATTAAAAGAAAGCTGAAACAAGAAATAAATGCACAAACAAAGGCTCCAAAATTCTCCTCCAATTACTTAAGCACAACCCCCCTCAACTTCCCTCAAAGAGTGGCCTTATACGGAGAAAGCTAAGAATAGAAGAACTTACGGAGAATCAGAAGAAATGGGTTGTTGTTGTTGTTGATGATGATGATGATGATAACCATGCAGAGGCTCAAAATTGGGATGCGTTTTCTGAAAGGGAGCGAAACATGGTTGAGATTGAGGTTTGAAGACGTTGACAGCGTGAAAGTGGGGGTTGTGGAGAGCGCAGTGGTGGCAGTGACGGCGGAGGGGGCAGTGGAGGCAGTGCTGCTGCGGCTGATGATGGGTAGTGTGCTGAGGGCATCGCCTGCATCCTTGCGAAGCCATTATAACACTGCAATGTTAGCGGTGGGTTAAACATTTATTTATACTTTTTAACATATAGTTCTATTTATTTTGGTTTTCAAAATATGTTTGTTTGATTTTTGGTTTCTATACAAAAGAAATAGTTTTGGGTTTTCTATATTACTTTAGTTCATCTAAAATATTTGCTGTATATTTGTTTTTGTATCATGTACATTGTTTTTTTTTTTATTTTTATGAACTATTTTTCGAAGGTTCTAATTCAAAATGAAAGTAAAAAAAAAAATATTAAAAACACTCAAACAAAATAATAAGAATTAAAAAAATGTACAAATTTAAAATTTAGAAAAATAATTTACTATTCACCTAGGAAAAAAATCAAACAATTTCACACACAAACGAATATTTCTTTCAACTTTGGCATTGATGAATAAAAAATTTATTGCAAATTATGTGGGACAAATTTAGGGCTCAAATCTCAGTCAAAACTCAATACACACAATGACGAATGTCTTGCAAAAATTTCATACAAAAAGACCAGGGGAATAAACCGTAGTTAGTCCCAAATTAAGAGTGAACAAAACCGGTTTTTCGAAAACAAAACGTCCTGAATTTTCTACTCTATATCTTCTTTTTGTGATTTTTTGTATGGACATGCCTCCTTAGCAAGGTGCAAACAACATATCAAAGTACTTTTGTGAATTTTTCTCGAAAATTTTCAACACAATGTTGTCTCAGAATTTTTTTTCCAGAAAGTAGGCTGAATTTTCACAAATTTTGGTAAAGGATAACCTTGGTTTGCACAAAATTTCTGAAAAATTCTCATGAAATAGCTTTTTGTTGAAATTCCACGCAAGAATTTTGACTTAATATGGGACAAAACGCGACAAATTTCACGTCAAACGAATGAGTATTCACCTAGAAAAAAATCAAAGAGATTCACACACAAACGAACCTTCCTTTCAACCCTGACAGTGATGAATAAAACATTTATTGCAAATCTTGTGGGACGAATTTGGTGCTCAAATTTCAGTCAAAACTCAATAAACATAATGTTGAATGTCTGGTAAAAATTTGAGACAAAAGGACCAGGGGAATAAGGCGTAGTAAGTCCCGAACCGAGAGTGAACAAAATCGATTTTCCGAAAACAAAACGTCTTGGATTTTCTACCCTATATCTCCATTTTGTGATTTTTTTATGGACGTGCCTCCTTAGCATGGTGCAAACAACATATGAAAGTACTTCTGTAAATTTTTTCGGGATTTTTCAACACAGTATGGTCCGAAAAAACAATTTGCAGAAAGTAGGGCGAATTTTCACAAATTTTGGTAGAGGATAGCCTTGGTTTGCAAAAAAATTCTGAAAAATTATCCCGAAATAGTTTTTTGTTGAAATTCTATGTAAGAATCTCGACTGAATTTAGGACAAAACACAACAAATTTCACGTCAAAGGGATGATTATTCACCTAGGAAAAAAATCAAACAGTTTCACACACAAACGAACCTTCCTTTCAACACTGGCAATGATGAATAAAAAATTTATTGCAAATATTGGGGAGGAATTTTGGGCTCAATTCTCAACCAAAACTCAATACACACAATGAAGAATGTATAGTAGAAATTTCAGACAAAAAAACCAGGGAAATAAGGCGTAATAAGTCCCAGACCGAGAGGGAACAAAACCGATTTTTTGAAAACATAACGTCTTGGATTTGCTACCCTATATCTCCTTTTTGTGACTTGTTTGTGGACGTGCCTCCCTAGCCGGGTGCAAACAACATATGAAAGTACTTGTCTGAATTTTTTCGGAATTTTTCAACGCAGTGTGGTCCCATAATAAAATTGTAGAAAGTAGGGTTAAATTTCACAAATTTTGGTAGAGGATAGCCTTGGTTTGCACAAAATTTCTGAAAAATTCTCCCGATTTTTTTTTAAAATTCAAAGTAAGAATCTCGACTGAATTTACAAAACATGACAAATTTCACGTCAAACGAATGAGTATTCAACTAGGAAAAAAAATCAAACAGTTTCACACACAAATGAACCTTCCTCTCAACCCTGGTAGTAATGAATAAAGTTTTTTGCAAATATTATGGGACGAATTTTGGGCTTAAATCTCAACCCAAATTCAATACACACAATGAAGAATATCTAGAAGAAATTTTAGACAAAAAGACCAGGGGAATAAGGCGTAGTAATTCCCAGGCCGAGAGTGAACAAAACCGGTTTTTTGAAAACAAAACGTCTTGGATTTGCTACCCTATATCTCCTTTTTGTGACTTTTTTATGGAAGTGTCTCCTTAGCCGGGTGCAAACAACATATGAAGTACTTGTCTGAATTTTTTCGGAATTTTTCAACGCAGTATGGTCCCATAATAAAATTGCATAAAGTAGGGTGAAATTTCAGATATTTTGTTAGAGGATAGCCTTAGTTTGCACAAAATTTCTGAAAAATTTTCCCGATTTTTTTTTTTAAATTCAAAGTAAGAATCTCGACTAAATTTGGGACAAAACATGACAAATTTCACATCAAACGGATGAGTATTCACCAAGGAAAATAATCAAACAGTTTCACACACAGGTTGCAGGTAGCAGGTAGCACGTTGCAGTTTGCAGGTTGTAGGTAGCATGTAGCAAGTTAAAAGTAGCAGGTTGCAGGTAGCAGGTAGTAGGCAGCAGGTAGTAGACAGCAGGTAGCAAGCAGCAGGTAGCAAGTTGCATGTTGCAGGTAGCTAGTAGCAGGTAGCAGATAGCAGGTAGCAGGTAGCGGGTAGCAAGTAGCAGGTTGCAAGTCGTAGGTAGCACGTTGCAGTTTCCAAGTTGTAGGTTGTAGGTAGTAGGTAGTAGGTTGCAGGTAGCAGGTTGCAGGTAGCAGGTAGCAGGTTGCAGGTAGCAGGTAGCAGGTTGCAGGTAGCAGGTAACAGTTTGTAGGTAGCAGGTATCAGGTAGCAGGTAGCAAGTAACAGGTAACAGGTAGCAGGTAGCAGGTAACAGGTTGTAGGTAGCAGGTTGAAGGTAGCACGTTGCAGGTTGCAGGTAGCACGTTGCAACTAGTATGTTGTAGGTAGCAGGTAGCAAGTAGCAGGTTGCAGTTTGTAGGTTGCAGGTAGCAGGTAGCACGTTGCAGGTTGTAGGTAGCAGGTTGCAGATTGCAGATTGCAGATTGCAGGTAGCAGGTTGCAGGTTGCAGGTTGCAGGTTGTAGGTAGCCCATTGTGTGTAACAGGTAGCAGGTTGCGTGTAACAGATATTAGATAGCGGGTAGGGGGTTATAGGTTGCATGTAGCAGGTTGTAGGTAGCAGGAAGCAGGTAGCAGGTTGGAGGTTGCAGGTTGTAGGAAGCAAGTAGCAGGTAGCAGGCAGCAGGTTACAAGTTGTAGGTTGCAGGTAGCAGGTAGAAGTGTAGGAGGTTGCAGGTAGCAGGTTGGTTGTACCAGGTTGCAGGTTACTTGTACCAGGTTGCAGATAAGAGGTAGTAGCGCGCAGGTAGCAGGTAGCAGGTAGGATCTTGTAGGTAGCAAGTAGCAGGTAGCAGGTAGCAGGTTACAGGTAGTAGGTAGTAGGTTGCAGGTAACAGGTAGCAAGTTGCCGGTAGCAAGTTGCAGGTTGCAGGTAGCAGATAGCAGGTAGTAGGTTGCAGGTAGCATGTAGCATGTAGCAGGTAGCAGGTAGCAGGTTACAGGTTGCAGGTTGGAGGTAGCAGGTTGCAGGTAGCAGGTAGTAAGTTGCAGCTTGCAGGTAGCATGTTGTAGGTTGGAGGTAGCAGGTTGGAGGTTGCAGGTTGTAGGAAGCAAGTAGTAGGTAGCAGGTAACAAATTACAAGTTGTAGGTTGCAGGTAGCAGGTAGAAGTGTAGGAGGTTGCAGTTTGCAGGTTGTAGGTAGAAGGTTGCTTGTACCAGGTTGCAGGTTACTTGCACCAGGTTGCAGGTAGGAGGTAGCAGCGTGCAGGTAGCATGTAGCAGGTAGGATCTTGCAGGTAGCAAGTAGCAAGTAGCAGGTAGCAGGTAGCAGGTAGTAGGTTACGGGTAGTAGGTAGCAGGTTGCCGATAGCAAGTTGCAGGTTGCAGGTAGCAGATAGCAGGTAGCATGTAGCATGTAGCATGTAGCATGTAGCAGGTAGCAGGTAGCAGGTAGTAGGTAGCAGGTTGCAAGTTGCACGTTGCAGGTTGCAGGTAGCAGGTAGCACGTTGCAGTTTGCAGGTTGCAGGTTGTAGGTAGCATGTAGCAAGTTGAAGGTAGCAGGTTGCAGGTAGCAGGTTGCAGGTTGCAGGTAGCAGGTAGCAGGTAGCAGGTAGCAGGTTGCGGGTAGCATGTAGCAGGTTGCAGGTTGCAGGTTGCAGGTAGCAGGTAGCAGGTTGCAGGTTGCAGGTAGCAGGTAGTAGGTAGCAGGTTGCAGGTAGCAGGTTGCAGGTAGCAGGTTGCAGGTAGTAGATAGCAGGTAACAGGTTGCAGGTTGCAAGTAGCAGGTTGCAGGTTGCATGTAGCAGGTAGCAGATAGCAGGTTGCAAGTTGCAGGTAGCACGCTGCAGGTAGCACGTTGCAGGTTGCAGGTTGTAGGTAGCATGTAGCAAGTTGAAGGTAGCAGGTTGCAGGTAGCAGGTTGCAGGTTGCAGGTAGCAGGTTGCAGGTAGCAGGTTGCAGGTAGCAAGTATAGGTAGTAGGTAGCAGGTAGCAAGTTGCAGGTTGCAAATAGCAAGTTGCAGGTTGCATGTAGCAGGTTGCAGGTAGCAGATAGCAGGTAGCAGGTTGCAGGTAGCAGGTTGCAAGTAGCAAGTTGCAGGTAGCATGTAGCAGGTAGCAGGTTGCAGGTAGCAGGTTGCAGGTAACAGGTTGTAGGTAGCAGGTAGCAAGTTGCAGGTTGCATGTAGCAGGTTGTAGGTAGCAGGTTACAGGTAGCAGATAGCAGGGAACAGGTTGCAGGTAGCAAGTTACAGGTACAGGTAGTAGGTAGCAGGTAGCAAGTTGCAGGTTGCATGTAGCAGGTAGCGGGTTGCAGGTTGCAGGAAGCATGTAGCAGGTAGTGGATAATATATAAGAGGTACGAAGTAGCATGTTACTGTTGCAGGTTGTTAGTAGCAAGTAGTAGGTTGTAGGTTGTAGGTTGCAGGTTGCAGGTAGCCCTACAAAATCCTAAAACTCCTGTAAACCTTAAAAAACTCTAACGATTTATACAAACTCTAAGGATCCTAAAAACCCTAGAAACCTTAGAAGCCATGGAAACCCTAAAAACTATAAAAACCCTAAAATCCATAGAAACTTTAGAAATACTAAAAAACCCTAATAACCCTAAAAGCTCTAAAAATAATAAAAATTCTATAAATCTTATAAATTCTATATTCCTTAAAAACCTTAGAAATCCTAAAAACCTAGAAACCCTAAAAACCATAGAAACCCTACAAACCTATGAAACCTTATGAAACCCTAAACTTCCTAGAAACCCTCCAAACCTTAGAAAACCAAGAATCCATAAGAACCCTAGAATCAGTGAGAACCCAAAAACTGTAAGAATCCTAAATACCATTAGAATCCTATGGTTTAGGGTTTAGGGTTTATTGCAAATATTGTGGGATGAGTTTGAGACTCAAATCTCAGTCACAATTCAATACATAACAAGAAATGTCTGGTAAAAATTTCATATCAAAACACCAAAGTAATAAGACATTATATGTCCCCCACTTCTTTGTCAAAAGTTATAACCATTTGAAGTTTTTCATGGTAAACTCTAAGCCCCTAGGCTTAAACCCTATAATCCCTAAACCATAGAAACCCTAAAAAACCTAAAATCCTAGAAACAATAAAAACCCTAAAAATTGTAAAACCTCTAACAACCCTAAAAACCGTAAAAAAATCTAGAAACCCTAAAAAACCTCGAAATCCTAAAAAAATCTAGAAACCCTAAAAAACCTCGAAACCCTAAAAACACTAACAACCCTAAAAACTCTGAAAAACATATAAACCCTAAAAACCCTTAAAACCCCCCAAAACCCTAAAACCCTAAAAATCCTTAAAACCCTAAAAACCCTAAAAATCCTAGAAACCTAGGAAACCCCACAAAATCCTAGAAATCCTACGAAATCCTAGAACCCGTAAAACCCTAAATCCTAAACCTTAAACATTAAACCCTAAATCATAAAAAACCCTAAAACACCATAAATCCTATAAACCCTAGAAACCAAAAAACCAAAAACCCAAGAAATCATAAAAACCCTAAAAAACATGGAAATCCAAGAAACCCTAAAACCCCTAGAAACTCTCCAAACCAAGAAACCCTATGAAACCCTAAAACTCATATGAACCCTAATAACAGTAAAACCCTTAAAAATTGTAAGAACCCTAAAAATCGTAAGAACCGAAAAACTGTAAGAACCCTAAATACCGTAACAATCCTAGGGTTTAGGGTTTAGAGTTTACGATTTATGGTTTATGGTTTATTTCAAATCTTGTGGGACGAGTTTGGGGCTCAAATCTCATTCACAGCTCAATACACCATAAGGAATGTCTCGTAAAAATTTCAGATCAAAACACCTAAGTAATAAGACGTAATATGTCCCATTTGAAGTTTTTCATGGTAAACTCCAAATCCCAAAGCCTAAACCCTATAAGCGCTAAATCATAGAAACCCTAAATAGCCTAAAACCCTAGAAACAATAAAAACCCTAAAAATTGTAAAACACATTTAACAACCCTAAAAGCCATAAAAATCTAGAAACCCTTAAAAACCTAGAAACCCTAAACACACTAACAACCCTAAAAACTCTAAAAAATCATATAAACCCTAAAAATCTTAAACCCTAAACCTTAAAAATCCTAAAACCCTATAAATCCTAGAAACCCGACGAAATCCTAGAAACCTAAGAACTCATAAAACCATAAACCTTAAACCCTAAACTATAGAAAACCCCAAAACCCCATAAATCTTATAAACCCTAGAAACCCAAAAACCCTAAAAATCATAAAAACCCTAAAAACCACGAAAATCCTAAAAATAGTAGAAACCCTACAAACCCACGATACCATACAAAACCCTAAAACTCCTATAAACCCCAATAAACCTAAAAACCATAAAAATCGTAAGAACCCTAAAATACGTAAGAACCCTAAATACCGTAAGAATCATAGGGTTTAGGGTTTAGGGTTTATTCCAAATCTTGTGGAACGAGTTTGGCTCTCAAATCTCAGCCACAACTCAATACACCATAAGGAATGTCTGGTAAAAATTTCAGATCAAAACACCTAAGTAAAAAGGCGTAATCTGTCCAATCTAACTTCTTTGTCAAAAGTTATGACCATTTGAAGTTTTTCTTGCTAAACTCTAAACCCCAAAGCCTAAACCCTATAATCCCTAAACCATAAAAACCCTAAAAACAATAAAAACCCTAAAAAATTTAAAAACTCTAACAACCCTAAAAACCATAAAAATTCTAGAAACCCTAAAAACGTAAAAACTCTAGAAATGCTAAAAACCTAAAAAAACTAACAACCCTAAGAACCCTAAAAACTCTAAAAAGCCTATAAACTCTAAACCCTAAACCCTTGGTTTGCACAAAATTTCAGAAAAAAATTTCTGAACTATTTTTTTGTTGAAATTCCATGTATAACTCTCGAATGAATTTGGGACAAAACACGACAAATTTCAGGTCAAACAGATGAGTATTCACCTACGAAAAAAATCAAATTGTTTCACACACAAACGAACCTTCCTTTCATCCTTTCTTGTGATGAATAAAAAAATTATTGCAAATCTTGTGGGGTGAATTTGAGGCTCAAATCTCATCCAAAACTCAATACACACAATAATGAATGTCTGGTAAAAATTTCAGACCAAAAGACCCATGGATATAAGGCGTAATAAGTCCCAGCCGAGAGTGAACAAAACTGCTTTTCTGAAGAAAAAAATCATCCTACCTTTTATCCCTATATCTCCTTTTGTAATTTTTTTGTGGACGTGCCAGCTTAGCAGGGTGCAAACAACATACGAAAGTACTAGTGTGAATTTTTTCGGAATTTTTCAACTGAAAAAGGATAACCTTGGTTTACACAGAATTTCCAAAAATTTTCGCAAAATATTTTTTTGTTGAAATTCTATGTAAGAATCTTGACTGAATTTGGGACAAAATGCGAAAGATTTCAAGTCAAAGAGATGAGTATTCACCTACGAAAAAAATGAAACTGTTTCACACACAAAAGAACCTTCCTTTTATCCTTGATTGTGATGAATAAAAAATATATTGCAAATCTTGCGAGGCAAATTTGAGGCTCATATCTCAGAAAAAACTCAGTACACACAATAACGAATGTCTGGTAAAAATTTCAGACCAAAAGACCCAACGATATAAGGCGTAATAAGTCCCAAACCGAGAGTGAACAAAACTGGTTTTCTGAAGAAAAAAAAAGTCCTGGCTTTTCTTCCCCATATCTCCTTTTGTGAATTGTTTGTGGACGTGCCAACTTAGCTGGGTGCAAACAACATACGAAAGTACTTATTTGATTTTTTTTCGGAATGTTTCAACTCAATATGGATCTAGAATAAAATTGCAGAAAGTAGGGGAAATTTCACAAATTTGAAAGAGAATAGCCTTGGTTTACACAGAATTTTTGAAAACTTTTCCCAAAATATGTTTTGTTGAAATGTCGTGTAGGAATCTCGACTGAATTTGGGACAAATCGCGACAAATTTAAGGTCAAACGGATTAGTGTTCACCTAGGAAAAAAATCAAACAGTTTCACACAAAAATGAACCTTCCTTTTAGACTTGGCAGTGATGAATAAAAATTTATTACAAATCTTGTGGGATGAATTTGCAAATACTCATTCATTTGACCTGACATAAATCGCGTTTTCTCCCAAATTAAGTTCATATTCCTTAATAGAGTTTAACAAAAAATATTTTGGGAAAATGTTAAAGAAATTATGTGCAAACCAAGGCTATCTTTTTTCAAAACTTGTGAAATTCCACCCTACTTTCTACAATTTAATTCTGGATCCATATTGAGTTGAAAAATTCTGAAAAAAATTCACACCAATACTATTGTATTTTGTTTGCACCCAGCTAAGTTGGGACGTCCACAAAAAAAAAATAACAAAAAAGGGATATAGGGAAAAAAAGCCACGACGTTTTTTTTTTTTTTTTTTTTCAGAAAACCTGTTTTGTTCACTTCTTGGATCTTTTTGGTCTGAAAGTTTTACCAGACATTCGTTATTGTGTGTATTGAGTTTTGGTTGAGATTTGAGCCTCAAATTCGTCCCACAAGATTTGCAATAAATTTTTTATTGATCACTGTCAGGGCTGAAAGGAAGGTTCGTGTGTGTGTGAAACAGTTTGATTTTTTACTCATCCATTTGACCTGAAATTTGTAGCGTTTTGCCCCAAATTTAGTCGAGGTTCCTACATGGAATTTCAACAAAAAAATATTTCGGGAATTTTTCTCAGAAATTCTGTACAAACCAAGGCTATTCTCTTTCAAAATTTGTGAAATTTAGCCATACTTTTTACAATTTTATTTTGGGTCCATATTGATTTGAAAAATTCCGAAAAATTAAATGCAAGTACTTTCGTATGTTGTTTGCCCCAGCTAAGTTGGCACGTCCACAAACAAATCATAAAAGGAGATATGAGGATGAAAAGCTAGGACCTTTTTTTTAGAAAACCAATTTTGTTCATTCTTGGTATGGGACTTATTATGCCTTATATACTTGGGACTTTTGGTCCGAAATTTTTAGCAGACATTCATTATTGTGTGTATTGAGTGTTGGTAGAGATTTGAGCCTCAAAATTCGTCCCACAAGATTTGCAATAAATGTTTTATTTCTCACTGCCAGGGCTGAAAGGAAGGTTCGTTTGTGTGTGAAACTGTTTGATTTTTTCCCTAGGTGAATACTTATCCGTTTGACCTGAAATTTTTAGCTTTTTGTCTGAAATTCAGTCGAGATTCCTTAATGGAATTTCAATAAAAAAAACTATTTTGGGAGATGTTTTTAGAAATTTTGTTTAAACTAAGGCTATCCTCTACCAAAATTTGTGAAAATTTGTCCTACTTTCTGCAAAAAAAAATAAATTCTAGGACCATACTACCTTGAAAAATTCCAAAATTATTCACACAAGTACTTTCATATGTCGTTTGCACCCTGCTAAGGAGGCACATCCATAAAAAAATCACAAAAAAAAGATATAGGGTAGAAAATCCAGGACGTTTTGTTTTCGGAAAACCGATTTTCTCCACTCTCGGTTTGGGACTTACAACGCCTTATTCTCCTACTCTTTTTGTTTGTAAATTTTACCAGAGATTCGTCATTGAGTGTATTGAGTTCTGGATGAGATTTGAGCCACAAATTCATCCCAAAAAAATTGCAATAAACTTTTTATTCATCATTGCCAAGGTTTTAAGGAAGGTTCGTTTGTGTGTGAAATTGTTTGATTTTTTTCCTAGGTGAATACTCATCCGTTTGACGTGAAATTTGTCGCGTTTTGTCCCAAATTCAGTCAAGTTTCTTACGTGAAATTAAAAAAAAAAAAACTATTTCAGGAGAATTTTTCAGAAATTTTTTGCAAACCAAGGCTATCCTTACCAAAATTTGTGAAAATTCGGTCTACTTTCTACTATTTTTTTTCTGGGACCATACTACGTTGAAAAACTCCGAAAAAAATTCACACAAGTACTTTCATATGTTGTTTGCACCCTGCTAAGGAGGCACGTCGATAAAAAAATTACAAAAAGAAGATATAGGATAGAATGTCTAGAACGTTTTGTTTTCGGAAAACCGGTTTTGTTCACTCTTGGTCTGGGACTTACTACGCCTTATTCCCCTAGTCTTTTTGTCTAGAATTTTTACCAGACATTCGTCACTGTGTATTGAGTTCTGGCTGATATTTGAGCCCTAAATTCATCCCACAAGATTTGAAATAAATTTTTTATTGATCACTGCCAAGGTTGAAAGGAAAGTTCGTGTGTGTGTGAAACTGTTTGATTTTTTTCCTAGATGAATACCCATCTATTTGACGTGAAATTTGTCGTTTTTTGTCCCAAATTCAGTCAAGATTCTTAGTTGAAATTTCAACAAAAAAACTATTTCGGAATCAAGAGAAAGATAAGCGTTATTAGTTAGCAAGGTAGATTAATTATTTTCTTTAGTTTCATATATATGTGTGAAATGGGGAGGTCATCTTGCTGTGACAAAATTTAAATTAAGAAAGGACCTTGGACTCTAGAGGAGGATATGATGTTGGTGTCTTACATTTAAAGCTTCCGAAATTTTGTGCAAACAAAGGTTATCCTTTACCAAAATTTGTAAAATTGCGCTATACTTTTTGCAATTTTTTTCTGGGACCATACAACGTTGAAAAGTTCCAAAAAAATTAACACAACTACTTTCATATGTTGTTTGCACCCTTCTAAGGAGGCACGTCCACAAAAAAATCACAAAAAGGAGATATAGGAAAAAATATCCAGGACGTTTTGTTCTCGAAAAACCGGTTTTGTTCAGTCTCGGTCTGGGACTTACTACGCCTTATACCCCTGATCTTTTGGTATGAAATTTTTACCAGACATTCGACATTGTGTATTGAGTTTTGGATGAGATTTGAGCCCCAAATTCATCCCACAAGAATTGCAATAAATTTTTTATTCATCACTACCAGGGTTGAAAGGAAGGTTCGTTTGTGTGTGAAACTGTTTCATTTTTTCCCAAGGTGAATACTCATCCGTTTGACATGAAATTTGTCGCTTTTGATCCCAATTTCAGTTGAGATTCTTACTTGGAATTTCAACAAAAAACTATTTCGGGAGAATTTTCCAAAATTTTTGTGCAAACCAAAAATTCCAAAATTATTCACACAAGTACTTTCATATGTTGTTTGCACCCTGCTAAGTAGGAACTTCCATAAAAGAATCACAAAAAGTAGATATATAGAAGAAAATGCAGAACGTTTTGTTTTCGAAAAACCAGTTTTGTTCACTCTCAGTCTAAGACTTACTACGCCTTATTCCCCTGATCTTTTGGTTTGAAATTTTTACCAAAAATTCATCATTTTCTGTATTGAATTTTGGCTGAGATTTTAGACCCAAATTAATTTTACAAGATTTTTTAATAAATTTTTTATTCATTACTGTCGGGGTTGAGAGAAAGGTTCGTTTGTGTGTGAAACTGTTTGATTTTTTTCCTAGGTGAATACTCATTTGTTTGTCGTGAAATTTGTCACGATTTGTCTCAACTTCAGTCGAGATTCTTACATCGAATTTCAACAAAAAACTATTTCAGGAGAATTTTTCAGAAATTTTATGCAAACCAATGTTATCATCTACCAAAATTTGTGAAAATTTGCCCTAATTTTGCAAATTTTTTCTTGGACCATACTGCGTTGCAAAATTCCGAAAAAAGTAACATAATTACTTTTATATGTTGTTTCTACCCTACTAAGGAGGCACGTCCATGAAAAAATCACAAGATGGAGATATAAAGAAGAAAATCCAGGACGTTTTGTTTTCGCAAAATCAGTTTTGTTTACTCTAGGTCTGGGACTTACTACACCTTATTCCCCTGATCTTTTGGTCTCAAAATTTTACCAGGCATTCGTCATTGTCTGTATTGAATTTGGCTGAGATTTTAGCCCCAAATTCGTTCGACAAGATTTGGAATAAATTTTTAATTCATCACTGCCGGGGTTGAAAGGAAGGTTTGTTTGTGTGTGAAACTGATTGATTTTTTCGCTAGGTGAATACTCTCCCGTTTGACGTGAAATTTGTCGCCTTTTGTCCCAAATTCAGTCAAGATTCTAATGTGGAAATTTAACAAAAAAAAATATTTCCAGAGAATTTTTCAGAAATTTTGTGTAAATCAAGCCTATCCTCAACCAAAATTTGTGAAATTTTGCCCTACTTTCTACAATTTTTTTCTTGGACCATACTGCGTTGAAAAATTACGAAAAAAATTCACATAAGTACTTTCATATGTTGTTTACACCTTTCTAAGGAGACACGTCCATAAAAAAATCACAAAAAGGGGATATAGGGAAGAAAATCCAAGACGTTTTGTTTTGAATAACCGGTTTTGTTCACTCTCGATCTGGGACTTACTACACCTTTTTCCCCTGGCCTTTTGGTCAAAAAATTTTACCAGACATTCGCCATTGTGTGTATTGAGTTTGGTTGAGATTTGAGCCCCTAATTAGAACCACAAGATTTATAATAAATTTTTTATTCATCATTGCCAGGGATGAAATGAAGGTTTTTGTGTGTGAAACTGTTTGATTTTTTCCCTAGGTGAATACTCATCCGTTTGACGTGAAATTTGTCGCGTTTAGTCCCAAATCCAGTCGAGATTCTTACGTGGAATTTTAACAAAAAAATATTCCCAAAGAATTTTTCAAAAATTTTGTGCAAACTAAGGCTATCCTCTACCAAAATTATGAAAATTCGCCCTACATTCTGCAATTGTTTTCTCAGACCATACTGCGTTGAAATTTTTTGAAAAATTCATAGAAGTAGTTTTATATCTTGTTTGCACCCTGCTAAGGAGGCACGTCCATAAACAAATCATAAAACAGAGATACAGAGAAGAAAATCCAGGACGTTTTGTTTTCGGAAAACCGATTTTGTTCACTCTCGGTCTGGAACTTACTACTCCTTATTCCCCTGGCCTTTTGGTCTGAAATTTTTACCAAGGATTTGTCTTTGTGTGTATTGAGTTTTAAACTGATATTTTAGCCTCAAATTCGTCCAAGAAGGTTTGCAATAATTTTTTTATTCATCACTGATAGGGTTGAAAAGAAGGTTCATTTGTGTGTGAAACTGTTTGGTTTTTTTCCTAGGTGACTCATCTGTTTGAGGTGAAATTTATCGCGTTTTCTCCCAAATTCAATTGATATTTTTACGTGGAATTTCAACAAAAAAATATTTTCAAATAATTTTTCAGAAATTTTGTGCAAACCAAGGCTATCCTCTACCAAAATTTGTGAAAATTCGCTCGACTTTTTGACAATTTTTCTGGGACCATATTGCGTTGAAAAATTCCGAAAAATTTCACAAAAGTACTTTTATATGTTGTTTGCACCCTGCTAAGTATGCACGTTCATACACAAATCACAAAAATGACATATAGGGAAGAAAATCCAGAACGTTTTGTTTTCGAAAAACCGGTTTTGTGTACTCTCGGTTTGACACTTACTATGCTTTATTCCCCTAGTCTTTTGGTCTAAAATTTTTACTAGACGTGAAATTTGTCGCGGTTTGTCCCAAATTCAGTCGAGATTCTTACGTGGAATTTCAACAAAAAACTATTTCGGGAGAATTTTTCAGAAATTTATGCAAACCAAGGTTATCCTCTACCAAAATTTGTGAAAATTCGCCCTAATTTCTACAGTTTTTTTCTTGGACCATGTTGCGTTGAAAAATTCCAAAAAAAATCATAGAATTACTTTTATATGTTGTTTGCACCCTGCTAATTAAATGATTTATCACTTGGGCGTTATTGGGCTCGCCTGAGCGAGTTGCACGAAAAAAGGCTCAATGTCACTTATCTCTCTTGGGTGAGATTGTGCTCGCTTGGGCGAGATCCCCGGGGGTGTTTGGCTTAGGATTATTTTATCAATTAATATCATAAGTGTTTGTATTTTAATATTATTACTGAAATCTGACACTTATTAATAATAACTAATTATTTTTTATTTTAAAATTAATTTTTATTTAATAATCTTGTCATTTTAAATATTAATTTGATCACTCTTACGAACATTATTTCACTAAATTTCATTAATTTTTAGATTTATTTGTAGACACAAAAATTTCATTTATTTTTATATTTTTTTGTAAACACAAAATAAAATTTATGTTATTTCTAAACAATTATATTCTAATTATATAGATAAATTGATTTACCATATTCAATTGAATCATACTTTACAAGACATATATACAACTACATAACTCTAGACCTGTTTTCTTGATACTAATCTCATGTAAATTTAATTACATGTGAAGAGATTGAAATAAAATGTTTAAAATAATTATAAAGAAAATATCATTCAGTGATTTAATTCAATTAAGAAACCTTAGAATTTTAGAAAGTTAAAGAAAAAATAAAGAAATTCTGAATTGTAAAGTGCATGGTATAATTATCAAGGCATGTAGAGACAATTTGAATTGAAGAACTGAATTGTTGAAGAAGTTCAACAATGGTCGAATGTAAAACGTAGAGAAAAAGCTCGAATCTAAAATATTACTCAAGTCTAAAAACGAGTAAAAGATGGTAAAATACTTGAATTCAAACTCAACTCAAAAATTTCACTTTCCGTTAACATGGTAGTAACGGGTTATTACAACAAGAAACGATGCCAAACCATAAATATGCATGAAAGACGAAAATAGAACAACTAAGAAACACTTCCAAAAACAGTTATAGATAATCACCAATGCTCTTAAAGAGATTCAGCACTTGGAATACTCTTCAGGAACATAGCTCTTGCAGCAAGATCAGTTGAAAAACGTCCCAATGCAGCAATGGTAGCAGTATTACTACCAAACTTCTCAATTCCCCGAGACATCATACATGTGTGACTTGCTTCCACCACCACCACCACATTTTCACCAATCAATGAAGAAACTGTTTCTGCAATCTGCTTGGTGAGCCTTTCTTGAACCTGGAGCTTAACCCCAAAGAAATGCACTATTGTCTGCAAAAGGGATTTCTCAATCTCAAACCCTGGGGAAGTGAAGTATCCTATGTGAACAACACCATGAAATGGAAGCAAATGATGCTCACATTGTGACAGGAAAGGCAAGTTCAGCTCTGAGTGTAGTGTGTTGTTGTCACTAGAAGCACCATTTGTCCCACTCCAAACCAAACCCTTCAGCTTCTTTTCAATGCTGCTGCATTGGAAGTTCATCAGCCATTTTGTGTACCTACCAGGAGTCCCTTGTAACTCCTTCCTAGTTGGATCCTCACCTAAGGACTTAAGAATTGAAGCCACTGCAGTGACCATAAGAGGGTTGATTTCTTCATTCTTGACTGAAACTTTAGAAGAAGACAAAGAAGGACACCAACATTGGTCCAATGACCCTTTATCATGAATTTGATCCTTGTCAACACCTCTACAGTTAAGGAGGCCAAGAAAGTCATCCCAGATGAGTGCATCTTTGTTTTGAAAAGCACCAGAGCCTGCAGAAACGAGTATCCCCTGCACCCCTTTGTGGTGTGATTGAAGAGTGTTTGATTCCATGTCTGGAAAGGGAAGGTGTTTGCATTGAAGCACAACAGCAACACCTTTGGGTTGGATTCCTTCCTGCAATGCAGAACAGACCTGATCTGCAAGACGCTGAGGCTCTTGGAGTTGCTTTGCAAAGACATTGGTGACACGAGAGAGCTTGCTTAACCCTAAAACCCTTTGGCCAGAAGGCACATAACCCACATGACACTTGAAATAGAATGGTAGCATGCAAGACTCACAATAGGAGTAAAAGTCAAGGTTTCTCACAATCACAAGTCCATCTACTTCACCACCTGCATCACCAACTTCACTATTGCCTACACAAGCTTCAGGGAACAATGCATCTTCCACAATTTCCTTAACACCTTGAGTATAACCTGTTAACAACACCCTTATCAATATTTGTGCTTAACATACTCTTCAAAAATTTGTATATATTCTTCATTTCATATGTGATGGATTTAAAAATATATAAATAATAAAGAATATATTTGTAATAAAATAGTATGCAAAATATTAAAATAATACTATTATTAATAATAAAGTGAATGTAAACAAAAGTAGTTCTCAATTTCATATAAAATGATAACATCATTCAATTCAGTAAAATTAAATGTCAGCTTTAGGGTTTAGAACATTAAATATAAAAAAATAAAATAAGCATCTTGATATTTGACAACCAATATTTAATAGATCTTAATAATCAATAATAATATTATTTTAATAAATTTTTTATATCATTCAGTTATAAATTTATCTTTTATTATATAATTTTTTCATGCAACCAATTTTTATTTTTTTTCATAGTACCTTGTTTACAAAGAGAATGTCTAGAACATAATCTACAAGATTAAACTTGGATCCACAGGCCACACTCAAATCTTTGCTGAAAGGCCACAGATCTGTGTGGTGATTGAATTTTGAATCAAATCTTCAATATTATAAAACTGAAAATATGCCACCCCAGATTTAGGGTTCATACACCATCTCTCACTCATGACCATATATATATATATATATATATATATATATATATATATATATATATATATATATTAAAAATATATACATAAAAATAATAAAGAAAAAA
>Ga0123342_1004564_pt1 | contig 20961 bp, 5 predicted proteins | sample Turbeawhitnodule_FD_89960 | JGI IMG/M metagenome (GOLD analysis project Ga0123342, IMG submission 89960) | Root nodule microbial communities of legume samples collected from Mexico - Turtle bean Mexico white nodule | ecosystem: Host-associated > Plants > Roots > Nodule | place: Mexico: Nepantla...
AATTGGTTTCTAAATTAGTTTCTATTATTTTCTATTATTGTTAAATAGTTTCTAAATTGGTATCTAATTAGCAACTAAGGTTTTAACTACCAATTATTTAGTTTCTAAATTTGGTAGCAACTAAATTGGTATCTTTTTATTATTATTGTTTTTGTTAACGGATTACATTTTCGTATCTAATTAATTGTATGTGCTACATATTTATGAATGTCTTTTTAATCGATTATATGTTGATTTCTTTGCAAATAGTATTCTTATACGAAAAAGAAAGATATAATAATTGAACTTATTTTTTCATGTTTTTTTATTTTTTATTTTTCAATTTTTTCTGTCCATATTTTTTTTGTTTATATTATGAATTAGACTTTAAGCCTAATTCAACCCCATTAAATTGACTTATCAGGTGAGGTTTGCATTCACTTATATACAATGAAATATTTTCATTTCTAGTCGATCTGAGATCTCCAAAAGTTCTTCACTTGTCTATATAAATTCATCCTTTCAAACAAATATACTTTTATTATTCTAACAATTCTTCTTTAAAAAGTATTCTTTGTTTTGTTTTAGACAATTAGAAATAGGATAAAAGTGATATCTCTCAATCTATTAAGTATAGAAGACTTACAATATTCATTTTTAAGAGGGATCACATTGAACGTTTGATGTAGGTCATGTTGATGTTAACAATCATGTAAAATATTGTACATTTCAAAATTCTTCTCGTAGAGTGTTTCTCTTTGTTTGAAATTTGAAACTTGATAATATATTATAATTGATTGTATTATTTGGAAGGCAATTACAATTATTAACCTTCTAGATTAGATAAGTTTTAACCTCTCTAAATAAAGTAGTTTTTTTAATTTCAAATTGTTTAATTCAGAAAAAATTTGGATTGCTAAATTCAAAAGTATCTAAAAAAATGAATGACATATCTATTATTACTTAAATTCGTTGAAAAAAACAAATATTTATCCAAATGAGCTAGCTAACTTTAACCTCTACAAAACAAACCTTGTTCTCCAACAATTTTCTGAGCCAAAACAATATGTCGTGGGACACCAGTGGAGAGCAAGACAAAAATGAAGCTTTTGAAGGTTAAAAGAGTTATAATTAAAAAAAGTTTTAAAATGAGTATTTCAAAAAAACTGTAGAAGGAAAATATGGGGTGTTGGACGAAAATATTGTGGTGCAGGAAGTAAAAGCCCCTTGGTCTGCAGAGGCAAAATATTTTAGTCCGGCATGTTTTGGTTGGGCATTGAACACATTAAAATGGGTTTCTTCTTGTGTGACCTCGATACTTCTTAAAATACAAAATTACTTTATTGATTTTTTTATTTATTTTGGAATAGGTGATTAAAAAAATTGTAGATTATAGAATCTCAAATGTATTTTGGAAATACTGAATTTTATAATCTAGAATAAATTTTAAAATATATATATATATATATATATTATGAATTATGAAATTTGGAAGGCATTAACATATCCGAAAATACCTTTTAAATTTTATAATGCATAATATATATATATATATATATATATATTAAAATATATATATTTAGAATTATAGAATTTATAAAGTATTTATGGATACAGAAATATCTTCAAAATTCTCTCATCTAAAAGGTGTAAAAGAAATACATTTTTAAATTATAAAAATTCAAAATATATATTTTTTAAATAAAATAATCTTTTCGTCTAACCGGTGCTAGAATAAACTGTCTTTAAAATGTTGTAGAAAATAAGTATGAAATAGTAAGAAGGAATAGGGCCTATTTTATACACAGTTTTCTTTGCTGGTTGTAGTTTCTTGGTATCTAGTATCCATTTTTTAGGGTATGATGACAATAAAAGGTTAGATCTATGCCTTCACCGGCCATTGTTTATTACCTAATACCTAGATACTCACCCTCCTTTGTAACTATAAAAATATATAAGGTAAGGCTTCTATAGCTTTTTTATCGGACTAGATAATCAGCACAAAAATTGAAATAAATTTATTCAATAAACTAAAATTACTTTATAGAATTTCTTATACTAGTTTAAAAGATTTGGATATTTCTCGATGGGTATACATAGAAAAACATAAACCTATTTTATAATAGTTAAATTACAAAATAGATATTAAACTTATTTTCCGTTAAAATCATTTACTTTAATTTCTTCATAGATATATATTTTCACATAATTTAGCCAGCATGAGCAAAAGCGTGTATCAATTATTTCATCTGAACAGGTTTGAGAGTTGAGGACTTGAAGGTAGACGAAACCGGTGCTCCACTAAGTATCTCAAAAATACGCTAAATATCTCATAATAAGATAATTAATCAAAAGTAAACATATTAAATATTACAGGCATATTCAAAACACGTTTAAAAAAACATTAGAAAATGAATAATGCTAGATTAGTAGTGCTGCTTTTTCTAGATGTTCTTAGTAAAGTCTTAACAAGTTATTCCACTTAGTGGAATCTAGAATTAGGAAAGATATATATACACGTAACTTTCCAATGATTAAAATGTGGTGCATTTTGAGCTTTGGCTTCCTTCCAGAACGTTGATACTTAATTTGGTCATAATTTATTATAACAGTGTGCAATAAAAAGAAAGGTTTCAAACTTAGCCGAAATCCTGTCCCCAGATTTTGGACCTTTTGCTGAAAAAAAGATGGTGATGGTTAGTGGTGGCAAGAGAAAACGAAGATGATGGTATATTTTATGTTGAATAGGGAACATTGTCACAAGTTGAGCAGCAAAACTTGTTGCGATAATTGAGCTAAAGTTGGGGATGAACTAAAGCAACACTGGGAGGGGTCAAACTAGAAGCTTAGATGATATTTGATAATTCACACATTGAAATTTGGGAACTTAATTCAACTCAAACTGCTATGAGATGAGTCAAAGTGTTGGAACTTGTGGATGAAAATAACATAAATAATAGTGAGTGCTTTATTTTATTCAATTTTTTTTATCTCACTAAACTTCATTAGTGCCCTTGTTAAGCCATATATTAAGTAGGGTAACAATAGTTTTACTTAGAAATAAGTACCATATCTTCAAGTCGTGTCGTGAAGTACTCTTCACAACATTGACTTGTAAGCTTAAGTAGGGTAAGAGTGAGTTAAATTCAAACTCTTTCTCAAAGTGGCCAAAAAAAAAAGTCTATGCATGAATTGAAGCCTTTTTTTATTTTTAGGATTTATTTTCTCGTAACTTAGAAATATTTATTTTTGTAAACGCAAATTGAAATTCGAATATTTTCTAAACCCTTACTCAAATTCTAATTCTCGTCCTCTAGATCTAGTTCTATAGAACTAATTTTTTTGTTCTTTCTCAATTTCGTTTTTAGTTTTTCTTTCTCGATGACAGAATTAGCATTTATTTGTCCTCTCGAAACCTATTTATACTTTTTTTTGTGATGGACTTTAGTGGTTTTAGGTCTGATTTAAGTTCAACACTTTAATTAATATATGATTTTAACTTGTTTAACGATTTAATCTATAAATATGAGTTTTAATTAAATTCCTCTAACAATATAGGATTGAGAATGAACACATCTATATTATGGTTGAAAGTAATATAACTAATAGTATTTATTCTTCAAAATAACTACATATTTATTTATAAATTCAAAATTATTTATTTAACGCAACTATTATAAATATGCTTAGCTTCGTTTCTTAAAAAGTAAAAGAAATGAAGTATATTTTAATTTTGAAATAAGAAAATAAAGTCACTCAGATACCCTTTATAAGATACCATTTATAAGTTCTAACTAAAATACTATAGATGTTATATTAAATAACCTATAATTATGATTCAAATTTGGATGATAAAATCTATATTTGTGCTAATCTCTATAATTTAATAATAATAATTCAATCCATACCAAATTAAAATGTAAAATCTCGCAGTATATAATTAATTGACATAGAACTGTTATATACCTTAATAAATTATTTATAATTCAAATTCAAAATTATATTAAATAATTAAATAAAAAAATTTACCATTTATATCTCAGCTTACAACTTAGTTGGAACATATCACTTCTCATATGGAATTCAAAGTGTTACACAAGTTTTTTGAAAGATATACAAATTAAGAGTGAAATGTGTTTTTAAAGTGTTATTGATCTGAACTTTAAATAAGTAAAATTATTAGACGTATTTAAACAAAAATAACTAATAAACACTTTTATGTATAAAAAATAAAAATATTAAGTTTATATCCAACAAACATCTAAATAAAAATTAAAAAAAAACTAAATTTAAATAAATAAATAAAGTGTATTGAATATTAAATCACATAACAAAATATAATATTACACAACTTTTTCATTAATAAGTTTTGATAGATTACAAATAATGTTCATATGCTGAACCTGTTTAATCCTTAAATTATGCTAACTGAACCAACAAATCACATCTTAGAAAATCCTAAAATTTAAAACCTACATCCACGCATCCGAGATTAAACAAAAAAACCCTTCTGATTGGTTTAGGTTTGCCGCAAATCATTGTTAGAAAAGGGATTGGTCCATAATAATAATAGTTATTATTATCATTATGTAGTGTAATTATGTTGTTACTATGTTGACTTGGTCTTAAGTTGCTTATTTAAAACTGTCTTTTATTGACTTTATCTTAGTTCTGTCTTTTTCTTATGGGAAGAAAATGATGGTGACTTCTTGAACATTGAGGTGTTAGATTTCTAAAATGGTGCATACAAAATCAACCATATAATCATAACTCACTCTGCAAGATATTTCTTCAGAATCAAAGAAGAAATAATATTACAAACCTCCACCTATGTATATGACATTGAATAAAAAAATTAAAGATAAGAAATAAAAAGTGAAAACTAAAGCGTTGTAATTGTTATACATTAATAGAGATTATAAGAAATCCATTTCTAGTTTATTCATGAAAGTTACAGTTATAAAATAGGTTTCTCCATATGAGAATGGAAAATCCATAAAATAGATAAGACTATAAGTTAAAAAATATTATCATATAAATTAAATCGCATCATTTTTACTTATTATTATTTTGTCTTTTGTTTTTTTAATAATAGAGTTGTCTCTCAAATTGGATTATTCGACTCATTACAATTTATTAAGGATCGATCATTTACTGGATTAACTAAATTCGATTAACTTATCACCCACCACCACCAATTGGTAGCTTAAACACGTTAGTTCACTTAATTTAAACAATTTACAACTTTTATCTTTTTTTATTCTTTCATATACTGATTTTTAATATAAAAACTGAAATCAAATTTAAAAATTTGTAGAATAACTATGACAATTTTTTTTTATCATATTAATATGTAAATAATGATTATGACGTGTGTCAATAGAATGTGAGACAATTAATGTATATTTCTCCCACCTTATTTTTTTTGGGCATTGCATTTAAAATCTCATGTTTTTAAACCTAAGTATAAAAAAAATTAAAAATTTATCCTTTTGAAATTTTGTATTTTAGATTCATCTTTTGTATTTTAAAATGTATAATATATATTTTTTATTTTGACTTGTGCATTTGGAAATAAAAAATAAAAAATACATTCTTAAAATACTTTAATTTAAAATACATTAATATCTTTTTGAAGATATATCTGATTCCAAAAAAAAATATATCGAATTGTGCATTTAATAATATATTAATGAAAAGTATTGTCTGAATGAATATATAATATAATTTGAAGTGCATTTCTTTAGGGATAACTTTGTAACTTTTAACCCCTCCTGGGGGTGCAAGTTTTAAAACATGAGAGTGAAAAATACAAATGCTGTTCTTTTTAATTATGTTAGAATATTGTTGGAATGCGTCAAAATATTTTTTATACTTTTTTTTATCATGAGTTCGTAAGTCGAATTTTTATCATACATCAGTAAAAGTTTTACTGTGTTAGTTTAGATTTTTCTAAATTTAAACATATTTTTTAAGTTGTTTATGGTAATAATAATAGATGAAAACCTTAAATGAATTACTATCTTAAAATATTATAAATTATAATATATATATATATATATAATTCAAATGAATTTTAATAGTAAAATTTGTGTGTTAAATTTACAGTCTTTTGTCTATATTATTACTAAAAAGGACCCAAAAAAATATTTAAATTTTAGAAAGATAAAAAAAGTAATATATAAATTTTTTGAGGACATGCTTATATATGAAATTTATAGGAACACAACGCACCTATTAGCAACATTACCTAATATATTTGTAGTTCCAATAAAATTATTAAATTTTGATTTTAATCCTTATAAGAAAGATTCTTCGGTTTTCATCCTTTAAAATTTTAAGATTTTATGTTTTACTCTAGCATTAACTACATTAGCTAACAACTTGTACTATTAGCAAAACGGTTGAAAATTTATATTTTGTCACACTCACTATTGTTTCATAGATAATGTCAACATTTGACATCTCCAAAAACATATAGATCTCTTAAATAAAAATAATTTAATTTAACTCAAAATAAATTTTAGAAAAGAGAGCAGTAGTTTCATATTTTAGAAGGATAAAATCAAAGAAAAATGTTGGGACCAAAACCAATATTTATTCATTCTACGAAGACTAAAATCATTAATTTTAACCTTTTTAAGGTACTAAATATAAAAATATCAGAGAAAATAAAATAAAAACACAATCACTTTATAAAGTGATTACAGAACTATTTAAGTTAAAATTAAAACAAAAAGGAAAATTACAATTTATAATTTTATTTTGTTCTTATAAACAATAAAATATCAAATACCATAAATCAGATTATTTATCAGAAATTTTTATTCATAGTAATTAAAATGAGTATCGAGGATTTTACAATAATATTGATTGGTAATGAATAAGTATATATATTATTTAAATTTAATTTATTTTTTTTAAAAATAAAATCGGAGACTGGAAAGGAAACGCTGGTTTGGTGTGTGAGCTAAGTCCTAAGCTTGAATTGGAAGTTGAACGGGTCTTCTAAGTCCCCTAACCAAACAAATTTTGTGGCCCACTATTATGTCACTCCACATAGGCCATACGCCTGGGCTGGGACCATCATGCTGGCCCATTCTCTTTTTTATTATTATCTTTTCGAAAAGTTACTTATCAATTTCCTATGCTTTAATTGTCTGAGCAATTTTAGATAAAAAAAGTTGTTATATATATTTTAATTTAAAATATCATTATTTAATTATTTTCATAATTTATCTAATTACTATATATACATAACTAAAAGTGATGTTGACCTATATCTTAACGATCCTGCATTTAGTTCCTGATATAAAAAATTAAACTAAAAGAGAAATGTTGAATTCGTTAAATGTCTTTAACAATATTATTTGTTTATTTATTTATAATTATTAATCTGACGAATACCATAACTGAATGAAAAGATACCTAACTAGAAAAATAAAAAGAAGAATTTAATAAGAAGGAGTATTTTGTATTATGAGGGAAAAGTGGAAATTAGGGAGGGTTTGGTGCATAATTCAAAGCACGTGAGAATTAAGAATGACACTGTGGTTGATTAGTGTGTTTTATGACGTAAGCAATGATTCAACTTCACATCTCCATGTATTAACAAATTTATATATTTTCTGCTTCACCCGCGTTTTAGGTGTAAAACAGAACTCTCCACTCAACCATCTTTTCTTTCAAGTCAAACACCACTACACTTAATCTTATCCCTAATTACTACATTTCTAAACAAAAACTCCTTTTTTTCTACAATTTTATTTTTTTAGTGTTTATGAAGATTTTATTGTGTTTTGTTCTTGAAAATAATTGTTGAAGCTCTACAGGAAAAGATGTTAGAATTACAATGGTGTGGTGCAGATAATTTTAAGGTTTAATTATTTTATAATTTTCGATATTTTAAATTAAGATTTGATTATAAATTTTATTTTATTGAGTATTTAAAATATTTTTTATTTTCAATTAAGTATTTGTAATTTGATTTTGTAATCGTTATTTTTATCTTTTTGTTTTAACTTGTTAAGGAGTTCTTTTGTCTCCATCTCCAATCTCTTTCAACTTATGAGTCTTGGAATGTAAAAAATTGAAGAAAGAAAGTCCAATCTCCTTCAACATATCAGTATTGGGATGGAAAAAAAGTTGGTTGACAAGTTGAAAAAAATTGAAGAAGGAAGAAACTAATTGATAAAATATTTTTAATAAAATTTTAATTTAAAAATATTTAAATTTATAAGTTAGTTAAAACTTAATTAAACCTAATTATATTCTATTGTTGACATGGAAAAAAAAATCTACACTTATTTTATCGGAAGAGTGTAGAAATGCGTTATAATTTTTTACTAATTAGAGTATAGATGATTGGGGTGTTGAGAACGGATCCTATATAAAGAAAGTTGAAAAAAAAGTATTAAAAAATTAAAAATCAAATAAACAAAAAATCAAACAGACTGCAACTTAAAAAAAGGTTTACTTTTAAAAAGTAAATTTAATTCAAATCTTTACATATTTTATTCATAAATTTATAACATCACTTTATATTTATATTTCTTATATATTTATAATCATCAGATAACTTATATCTATTTATGAAAAATATGTTTAATTAAATATAATTTTTATTAACTATTTGAGTTAAGGTACATAAATATAATTTTCAACTTGTGAATTTATATTCGATATAATATTTATTTAATTTTAAATAATATATTTAAAATGTTATACTATTATCATTTATATAGTGACACATAAATGACATATTTTATATTTTACATTATATATCTTACTATTTATTTAATATTAATAAAAATAGTAGTAAAAAAATTAGGTGTGACTAACCCAATAATCCTGGCAAATTTATAGATGAAAGATGTGTTATACCATGAAAAGCTATGAGTATTTGATTCTTATTCAAGCATCACTGACAAAAGTAATAAAATAAAAATTAATTTTAGAGAAAAAAATAATTAGTTGCTATAGTGACTAAATTGAAAATTATTTTAAAAATTAAATAATTTTTTTTTTCTAAATTAGTTTCTATTATTGTTAAACGGTTTCTAAATTGGTATCTAAGTTAATTAGATACTAATTTAAAAATAATTTAGAACTAATAAAAAATAATTTAGAAATCATTTATTTTTAATTTCTAAAATGATATTTAATTTAATTATTATTATAATTAATTATTTTGATATCTAAAAATTGATTTTTATTTGATAATTTTCTTATAGTGCATAACAAAACAAGTTTTAGATTATTTTCTATAGTTTAGCAAGTGCATTATTTTTAGTACATATTGTATATAGATTGGGTAATCCTTGTACTTATTATTGATATATTATTGTTAAAAAAGTAGTTTTTAAACATAAATTTATTATTAATTGATTTATGTAAAGTGTTTCAAAACTCTTGTATCTATCAACGTAGAAATAATTAATATAAAATGTTGATAAAAAATAGCATTTATTATTTGAAGACATTCATAATTTATATATAATTAATAGGAGCATTAATTACCTTCTTAACAGTTTATCTCATAAAATGGTTGTTTAGTAAAATATTGAATTAATTTGGTATAAGAATGAGCATCCATTAATCTGGAGCCAAACTAATTAAAATGTTGGTTATCGTCCTAATTAGTATTAAGGAATTGGACAACGAAGTATTGACGTAATTGAATAGTGATTAGCGAGTAGTTTCATCACGTAATAAGAGACTACAAAAGTTATTTTCGGCTTTATCTAAACCTTATATGCCCAACTAATCACGCATTAAACATGGTTTTATTTCCTTTTACTATATTAATTAATATATTTTCGTTAAGTATGAACAAAATATATATTTCTTTTACTTCATTAAGCTACCCTTTTGGCCAAGCACAAAATAGAATCTGCATAATAGACCACAAGTTTTTTCTATCAATTTTTATTTCCTTTTGTTTTCATTCCCTTCGGTCACTAATCTACTAATCAATTTTCCCCAAAAAAACCAGTACATAATTTAGTTGCTTGGTCAGAATATTCACTGTAAAAAATCATTAGCAACAATGAATAACAGATTTTCATGTAAAAATGTATTTGTATTTTTATTCAAAAACATTCATAGTTATTATATACTTTTACCCTTTTGGTTAATTAATGTTCACGAGAATAAGAGTGAAATATTTTTTTATCGACAAAAAATAAATAAATAAATATGAGTCACTTTAGGAGTGATCAAACCCTTATACATCTTGAATACTTAACATTCAATTCAACATAACAAATACGATATCCCCTCGCAAACAGCAAAATAAACACTCGATCAACCTAAAACAAAATAACTTTTTTTTAATCGAAAACATACATACTAGAGGTCAAGACACCAATCTGAAAAAGAAAAACAAGATGAAGAAACTTTGGAGGTAATCCAAGACCAAACCTTCAATTGAGCCGTGGAGAAGATTTCGAAATAATCGATCACTTCTCCGTTAAAAATGTGTTTATTCCAATGTCGACAAAAAAGATATATATATATATATATATATATATATATATGTGTGTGTGTGTCATGTTACACTTAAAATAAACAAGTTGGTAACTCTAGAAATCACAATCGACTAAACTGTCCAAATCTAGTTTAGCTTAAATGAGATTAAGACAAATTAGATTATGTTTAACCGAGTTTAGTTTGACTTGTATTGAGCCACTAGATGAGGTCAGGACCATATCAACATTAGGTAGGATCGATGTCATGTTAAATTGAACTGAATTTACATGGATTTAGATCAAGTAAAATCAACGTCAATCTAATTAACCCAAATTACAAAAATATGAATTTGAGATACAAATTATTTTAAATTTTTACTTTTAAAGTTAAATTTGAATTTTTAAAATTTTAAATAATTTGATTAGTATAGTGAAATTCAATATTTTCAATTTCTTTCAAAATTTCTTACCTAAACATTATACTTTATCATGAAACATTTAAAATTATCGATACTCTCTTAAAATGTCTTATCCAAACATACTATAAGATTTTGAATTTATTACATGAAAATATTTGTGTCTAATATAAATAATTGATCCACGGATAAGATTTGATTAGGAGATAAGTACATAATTATAATTTGCAAAACCTAATATAAGACAATAGTTTTCTCTAACCATTGCATTATAAACAACATCTTTCTTCTTAATCTTGAAGATATGATTGATTCCATATACAAGCATAGGTTGCATATGAGGTTTGTTTTATTATTAGCTAGAGTATGATCATAACTAAATACTAATTGTAAAACATGTTTTTCCTTTTAGTGGAAAAGCCAACAAAAGAATCCACTTTCTTTGTTACGGGAAGGAAAGAACTTCCCTACATTTTGAGGAAATGACCTATGAAAGTTGACAAGAGACAAGAGTTGGTCACCATTAACTGTTGTTGACGCATACTTTAACTTGTGGCTGTGAAGGGTCTGGGGAGGCCTTTGAAATGCCTTAAACTTCAAAATCATGCATGCTTAATTATTATTTTTTATTTATAATTAAATAAGTTTTTTCTACTTCCAAATATATTTTTTAATACTAAAATTTTAATAAATATGTTAATTTGATGACATGATTTTATTATTTTTAACTAACACTATATATATATATATGTGTGATAAAGTGTTAGTACACCTACAAATATTTGAATAAGATAATGTTAACCCTAATGATTTAAGAATAACAAAATTAATGTCATATGTATTAAATGATATAAAAAATTTCAACACTTTTATTTATTTATATATATATATGTATTTATTTATTTATTTACTTATGATTGTTTCATCACAAAACTTCACGCAAGTGATATGCATCATTGAAAATGATGTACACGGATAGAAAAGAGAAAAGGATTAAGTGCTTCCAATCAAATGCATGTCACTCAATAAAAATTCTGTTCGGTCATTTTAAAAAAATTTAATGTTTAAATTTTTAAATAAGAAGAGTTTCGGATATAAATATGAATAAGTTGTTGAGAAAAAAAACTGTAACTAAAAAAATATTATTTTATGTGTGTACTCTAATCCGAGACTATTTAATTACTGTTGACTAACCCCTCAATAATTTGGGGTGAATTAAGCCCATTATAATGTATTATGTAAATATATGTTTTAAATATTTTAATTTAATAATACATATAATTATACATATTTAATTTGAGTCAGTACATTATATATTACTAATATTATGTGTTTACATATTTTTATATAAATATCTTTGCAAAGTGGGTGGGGCCAGGGACCTTTTGCCTTTCCCAGCGGCTGAAAGGTATATGGACATAATTATTTGAATTTAATTATATTCTTTAAAATCTTTACTATTGTTTGTGATTGGATAAATATAAATCTGATTAATAAGTAAGATGTATTACCTATTACTAGTTTTATATTAAATAATTATTATTATTTTTATTATATATTAAATAATTATATATTTATGTTGGGTGTTATATATTGTTATATTGTCTTCTATTACAAGTACTTCAATATAAATTTAAAAGTGGTTTGAATCATTTCCTAATTCCAGACAGCCTGTTTAAAAGAAAAGAGGTCCACTAAAAATAAGAGAATACACACTTTTATGTACTTCTTTTATATAGATATTATTAGAATCTGAACTTTTGTTAGAGAACTATTTTAAGTTTTATATAGATATTATTAGAATCTGAACTTTTTAGAGAACTATTTTAAGTTTTATATAGATATTATTAGAATCTAAACTATTGTTAGAGAACTATTTTAAGTTTTGATGATAATAAAAAGAAGTTTATTTTTTTTATCAATAATAATAAATAAATAAAATTAAAATGGATTAATAGAGATGATTTCGCAACATAATAAAAAAAGCTTAGCAGTATAGATTGGCTACAAAAATAAAATGTGTGATTTTCCAAAAAAGTTATTATATATGGTATTCTTACAACTATTTGATACCAAATGTCTTTTATTAAATTTTTCTTGTTTTCTTTTTTATTCTAATTGTTTTTTTCGGATGTTCGTAAAAGAGATACTTGCAAAGATATTTTGACATTCAAATCAGTTCAGGTCAATTTTAATGATTTATTAATTTAAGATAAAGAGTAACATTATCTTTAATCATAAAGTCTCTTCTTATTTATATTATTATCATGGATCTTATCCTATCACGACAATTACTACATGTCCAATAAATACATAACCATGCTTTGTTGCTCTTAATTAAAATTAGCACACTTAAAATGTGGATCTTTTTTAACTATAAACATTATCGGACATCCGGTCTATTGATCTCTACGGAAATACCAAGAGATTGCTTACATGTTAACTAGCGAAGACCCAAAATCCGACTACCACTTACGTTTGTTATCAGAATTGTTATAAGAATTGGTATTTTTACAATTGGAGATCTTTCTTATAATTTATGTCCCAAACATAGCTTAAACTGTCTGAAACATATATAACTGGATAACTTATTTATAATTTATCTCTCAGCCATGAATGTGTTCCAAAATTGTGGCAATTTTTTAATTGTATTATAGTGTATTTTTAGGTTTTATAATTTTGTAACATACACAACTTCAGTTTTTGTTACAAATATTTGTAAAGAACAAACTCACGTCTAGTATAATCAACGAATGTCCTATAAAAGAAGTACAAACTTTCGTCCAAGACTAATAATGCAACTAATAACTTTTAATTTTTTATCTTTTTAAAAAATATTAATTAACCTTTTGGAAGAACAAAAGCACAGTGACAATATAATCTTCGGTGCCGTATAGACAAAGGAAAATACTAAGTCAACAATAACAAAATAACAAATAGAAAATTGTTGAACCTGTATCAAATTACTTGACAACTTAATTCAAAGAGATAAAATTTGTAGGATTCAATTTTCAACGACTTTGATTAGTTGCAATGCAATTTTGATTAATTAAAACTCTGAATTTCATTCAAAATCAATTCTAACTAGAAGTGACTTTGAGGGGAAAAAAGGAAATCTTAAACTTAGGGAAAATTTAAATTGTTGTTAAAAATAACATAAAAAATATCTATAATAAAGAAGGATGGAATATAAGCTTTTTTTATAATCACTTATGATTAATGAAATTCTTAGTGACTAATGTTGAGATAACAGTTATAAAATCATTATATATATATATATTATTTTTTCAAAGTTTTTTTTTATTGGATAACACATTTTTTTAATGATCTTAAAAAAAACACTTATTTAAGACACTATTTGACCTGCTGTGTGGTTTTTAAAAAAAAATATTAATATATATAATATTTTATTAAATATGGTCTCTGATAAAAGCTTTTATCATCTAAATTGACATCATACTATTTACAATATTTAGTTTAATTATTTTTAAATATATTTTTTTACAATTTATAATTTTTTTAATACATCATTCAAAAAGTTAAAGTTTTGGAAACTTTCAACCAAAAATAAAATCAAATTATACCAGCAAATTTTATTTTACAAATTTATTTACGAATCAAGACCGATATGAACTCACTAAGAACAGTAATGAATTTTTAAAAAAATAACACTTGTTTGAAACAAAAAAACTTGGTAAACTAAATATCATTAATTTATAGATTGTTTACTATACTATGTTAAAATATTTCAAAATTAAGAGTATATATGAAGTTTTTATTGACTAAATGTTCCTTTTCTTCCTCTATACAAAAGTAGAGTGCCATTCGGTTTGCACCTTATTTATTCTATTTCAATTACGAATTTCTTAAAATTAGTAAATGTTAGAACAACTTACATGTATTGTTTAGCTCCATTAGTAATTTTGAGTATAAATTTTAAGAATACAATTTTCTTAATATAGAAAATAAGTTATCAGACATTTATAATAGTCTTATCTTGATAGAGTGTGATTTATTTTATAAAAAAAAAATGATTGTGTTTTATTTTAAATAGAAAAAGTTATAAATGAACAGTATAAAGTAGATTTACATTAGGATTTAATAACAAACTATCGATGTGATAATTTGTTAGTTTACTATTATAATGATTAATATAAAAATTTGTATGAATAATAATTTGTGATTAGATTTCACACACATTAAATTCTTAAAATATTAAGGAATCTAATTCAGTTGTTTGAGTAACTGATTCAAATTCCTCAACATATTCTCAATTCTTACTTAAAAAGGTATCAAATTCCTAAAATAGTGATTTTGAAAATATAAAATTTATTGTGATAGTTACTACTAATGAAGAATCAATGAAAGATAATGAAGTTGATATTCCCTAATTTCTTTAAATTAAAAGAAGTGTTGTATTAGGGTCATCATTAACATACACTAAAATTAAAAAAAAGAAAACAAAAAGGTGGTATTATTATGTGTTGTTGTTGTTGCAATGGAAAAGATGGCGACAGGTGAGTGTGGTTGGATGATAAGTTTAAGGGCGCAGGTTCATTGTAAGAAAGGGTGGGGAGTGTGTTTCCAACAGTGTTGAGACGGAAGAATATGTAAATGTTGTGTCGTGTGGGCATAACATCGCACATAGTATTCTCAGATACCTTAATGCTGCAATCCAACTTTAGTTCCTTCAATGCCCACGTGGGTTCTCCATGGGCCCCACTTCTTGACTCCTAAGTCATCATCTTCCTGCTAGAATCGTGAACAACAAACATAACACTGCAACAACTCAGACGTGGCTCCACGATAAAAGCTTAAAAAGTCTTCGCAATTCTTTGTTTTCATGTGGAGTCCAGTTATGTACTTCCCTCTTTTTGTACTACTGGAATACGTTTCTCATACCTCTATCTAACGTCAATGGTTCTCACTGCTAAATTTTAAAATAAAAACTCAAAACAAATATTAACATATTCAGCATATATTTGCCTAAGATAAACAAATAAATATAACACATCTTGCTGTATTTGAATAAATTAAGCCATGTAGCATTACCTTAATGCATCCTTCATCTTCGTTATTATAATGACCTAGTTTATTATTTTGGACGATACAAAAAGTATAATACTTTTTTTGTCACATTCCAATAAAAAAAAAGTCGATTTTTTGCGTGTGTTACTATCCGTTATGAGAACATTGATTAAATAAGAAATAAACATTGTATTTGATCATTGTTATTACATTCTTATTTTTCTTAGACGTATGTGATTTTTTTTCAACAAAAAATTAATTAATTTAAATGGGTTACTTCAAAGATATTTTAACCTTATAAAAAAAATAGAAAAACAACCTTCACCATCAAACGTAGAAGCACGTGGTTATTAGCTTAGATTGTACACACACGTAATTCTGAAGAAAAGTCTTTCAGCACAAGTCTTATGCGTGATGAAATTTATTTATTAGTAAAATATTCGGTATTTAAACAAAATGTGTTAAGAATTCAAAGTTAACTAAAAATATAATTAGCCACATCACTTTTTTTTATACTATTATGCAAAACTGTTGGTGTTCTTGTAAGGATTGAAACTGTGAGAACCATCTTTCTTGTTGCTCGATCAGTTTTCATCTTTTCTTCATTTCACTAAACAACTTCATTCATCTTTTTCACTAGTGTATTTCGTAAACTTTTGATTTGGATGATATCTGCAAAAGGTACTCCGATACTCAAGTGAACTCTCGGTATTTAGTGTTTAGTACAATTAATACATGATGATGACGTACTTTTTTCCTCAAAATTTGTGACTATTTATATGATTATAAGATTCATTTGTCATTGAGATAGATTAGAATTTTGGATCATAATTAAGAACATATTATCTAATACTTAATCACTATTTAGTCACATTAACCTTTTGTTCAAATTTAATGATATTTTTCCTCTGGATCGATTCAACCTGGTTCCAAAATCTTCAATGATCGTCTAGTTGCGATGGGAGTTTAGTTTTGGATAATGATACATTGACAACCCCAATTTTTTATACAACTACATTACAACTCTCAATACTATTATTTTAATATAACGGGTTGGGATATCTCTAAAATATACAATTTTTAATTAAATTAATTTTTTTTGATAAAAAACTATTATTTTAATATTTTTTTATATTATTTAATTACAAATTGAATTTTATTATATATATTTCTTTATAAACTCATCACAAGGATTATATAACTCCAAAGAGTTTTCAAGCTACCATTTTTCTTTAGTTTTATGATTTATTTGGAATATAATATAATATAATAGAAGGGAACGGGTGGCAAGTTCTAAACAGCTCTTTGTTGGGACCACATGAGATGGTTGTGGTGTAGGCACGCGGCCTACAAAGATACCCCGCCGCCACGACCATCTTGTTTCTCTCTCTACTATTCCTTCACGTTTTGCAACTCACACTCTGCACGTGCACTGCAGGATTTTACCAAAGCACCCCTGAGGGCATCTTGGCTTCCATGGATTGGACTGAAAGTTGGTCATTTTGGATCATAGTGGAGCTCTGTTCGTACGAAATCCAACAAGGCGTGAGACTTGGAATCGTACTTAGGTGGCAAATTAACCTTTATGATCATTAACCATCCTAATAATGGAGCCTTATGTTTTAACTTTTCTATGTTTTGTCGCCAAGGGCCAACTTCAACATTGGGTGCCAATAATACAACACCACGTCTAAATATATTACACTTCCTTTCCACCTCTTTTCTAACCATCTAAACGCTTTGCGGGCTTTGGTTCAGCTCCCATGGACAACCCTTTTCAACTGGGATTACTTATTACTTCTATAATAAATAACACTTTTTAATACGGATTTCACAAATCACAAAAGCCTTCGGCTATGGAATCATTTTTTTACACGTCTTTAGGATATCATATATAATTTAGTTTATTTGTACTATCATGCATTCATAATGCACTCACTACTACTCCTCTCTAGCTACCTTGCTACCTTCTTAGGGAATTAAGATGGCCGGAATCCAAATTAAATAAAAACCGAACATCATTTAATAATTTCAAAGAATGAAATCTCATATAAAGAAAACTCAGATTACAAATATTTCCCACACCCCCTCTAAACTAAGGAAAATCAAAAGAACAATAAAAAGATGGTACAAATTAAACTTAAAAGTGTAATTCACATTTTTCTTCCCTTTGCTCTTCATATCCTTAGTTTAAAATCTATGTTCATCGTGGTTCCTACGTCTGTGTCCTACATATGAATTTATTCTATTTGCTTCCTCATTTTTCTAGCTACACATATAATTTTATCTTCTGTAATAGCCCCTTCTGTTTTTTTTTTTACCCTTTTGTAAAGTCCCCGTTACTCCTCCTACCAATGTTTCACATGTTGTCAGTGAGTTGTTGGAACAATAACATGTTTTCAACGTTCCAGAAACCGTTGTATGTGTCCCCATTACTCTGAATCCACGGGGTGTTTGGTTCCATGGATTGGAAATCCAGCTGCTGAGAGAACAACCCGGATGGGCTTGTGATGCAATCCAAAAAGCTGAGTTGATCTTGTACTTGTGGGTAGTAATCAGGATTAGGGTTATTGTTATTGTTACTGTTAACAACCGTAACATTATTGTAGTAATCCTGAGTCAACTCCGACACAGGTGAAACCTGAGTCCCAAACGAATCAGATGATGCACCAGTGCTACTGTTTTCTGGAGTGTAACTTTGTGAACCACCGAAGTTGTTGTTCATAATTGCTGGACTCAACATCATGTTCCCACTGTGCACCTCAAAACTGTTGTTAAGGTTGTTGTTGTAGTTGTATGTTGTATTATTGTTGTTGGTGATGGTTGTAGTAGCACTGGCAGAAGCCGTGGGAGAACCGGCGGTGGCGGTGGCGGCGGCGGCTTGAATGCGTTCCACCAGCCTCGGCATCCAAAGGTAGCGCATGGCATCCTTGAATTGCTTGCTATTCACGTCACATTTGAGTTGTTTGGCGTGCTTTTGAACACGAGTTCTCCAATAATTCTTGATCTCGTTATCAGTTCTTCCAGGCAAATATTGAGCAATTTTAGACCACCTGATGAATAAATATAAAACATCAAACAATCATAAAAATCTGAAAATATAAAAGCACGGCGAATAATTTAATTTAAAAACTGGCCTAATGGTTGGTTGCATGAATATATACAGTTTTGAAAAATGCTAAATGCAATTGGTGTTTATGTTTATAAGCAAGATAGACAGAAGAAACAGAAATGATGTGATGAAAAATAGAAAAAAAGAAAAAGGTAGAAGATATTTATGTAAACAATGGATATTTGATTTTTTGCATACCGGTTTCCCCAGCGACCATGGAGCTCGAGAATGAGAAGCTGTTCTTCAAGAGTGATGTTCCCACGACGAACATCAGGACGAAGATAGTTCAACCATCTTAATCTGCAACTCTTGCCAGTTCGTTTGAGTCCTGTAACAAAAGAAATTGCTTGTATTGGTAAAGTCTTGAGGTTGTAATGAAGGAAATAAAGAAAGAGCATTTTGTTTTTCCTTTATGGTACTTTATATTTTGAGTGTGCGATTTGGAGTTGTGGTATGAATTTTCACACCTCTTTTTTCTATTTTGGCAAATGGGGATGCGGCCAAGCAACTATCGACAACCTATAATTACATATTTCATTTTATGCCCCCACCACGAACAAGTATATGCCATTATAAAGTCCTAGCCAAAATAATCCACTACCATATCATGATGCCCTTCTACATATATATTAGAAAACCGCAAACTTTGGCTTTTTCACCCAACAAATTGATTGGTGACGAAACGGGACGAGAGGAGAAGAGCTTTTCATAATCATAGAGGTGTGAAAGATAGAGAGCCAGTGTTTGAAAAAAATAGTGGAACCAATTGGTGTCAACAATTGCAATCATCAAATATATATGTACATCACTAGTAGTAATACATATTATATTGGGATGAAAATTGTAAGAAAGAAAGAAAAAAAGTTATGTTATGTTACCAGCTGAACGTGCAAGGGAATTCCATCGACCTTCTCCGTGATTGGCAATGTAATTGATGAGAGCAAGATCTTCATCGACGGTCCAAGGACCTCTTCGAAGATCTATCTCGTCTTCACTTTGGACTATGGTGCCTGTTGAGTTGCTTACCCTTCCTTTCACTTCCATGAGTCACCCCACTTGGATATAACTTTGATTGATTGATTGATTCCAACCCAAAGCAACAACAAAGATAGCTTTTGATCTAAGAAGTGTGCTTGAGTTGAAGAGGTAAAGAAATCAAGAGAGAGAGAGAGAGAAAGAGGGTTTTGGCTTATTACGAAGAGGATAAAGAAGGGTGGGGGCTTTATATAGATACTCAAGCATGAAGCTTTGAAAATTGGCAAAGAAAAGAAAAAAGAAAAAATAAAAGAAAGAAAGGAGAAAACGATGGAGTTGGAAGGGATGATGAGAGAGAGAGAGAAGAAAGTAAGGTGAAGTAGTAAAAAGATAATGATTTAATTAACCAAAACTTAAACGAATATTACGAAGAAAATTATTATTATTATTATTATGGCTTGTAAGTAAGAAAAGGCTACGAAGTTTGACGCTATAGTTTGACTTTTCCGGCTTCGTTGTGTGCGCGCGTGCGCTCTGTAACTCTATCAGTTGTTACGTGCTCATAATACTATTTTGCACCCCATTCTTTACACGGTTAATCAATTAGAAATGAAAAAAAAATTTATATATATATATATATAACTTTTTTTAAAAAAATATTTATTACTTTATTCAATTGCTGCCATTAGAGTTGTAAGATTGATTTTTTATTGTTAGTACAGAGATGTAGGAATTGAATATTATGATCTACGGATTATATATATATATATATATATATATATATATATATATATATATATATATATATAAGGGAATATATATAGAGAATTTTTTATAAAATAAAAAATATTTTTTTTTTTATATATAAAAATATATATATATATTCATATATATATATATATATATATATATATATATATATATATATATATATATATATATAATCCGTAGATCAGAATATTCAATTCCTACATCTCTGTAC
>Ga0123342_1004565_pt1 | contig 20958 bp, 12 predicted proteins | sample Turbeawhitnodule_FD_89960 | JGI IMG/M metagenome (GOLD analysis project Ga0123342, IMG submission 89960) | Root nodule microbial communities of legume samples collected from Mexico - Turtle bean Mexico white nodule | ecosystem: Host-associated > Plants > Roots > Nodule | place: Mexico: Nepantla...
TCAGCACATCCCATCAATGTGCTTAAATATAGAAACAAAACTTTTCAAAATACCTTTTCAAATTTCAAATTTGAAAAGTAACTACCTTTCAAATTTCAAATTTCAAAAGTAACTACTTTTCAAATTTCAAAAGTAACAACTTTTCAAATTTCAAAAGTAACAACTTTTCAAATTTCAAAAGTAACTACTTTTCAACTTTATGATTTATATATTTTAAATCACATATATGCCACGTAGGACATATATGCATATCTTAAAGTTTATGACTCCTGCAGTGACATTTTCAAGGTTGAGGTTGAAAAAAAGAATAAAATAAGTAAATTCGAGCATTTAAAGAAAGAGTTTAAAATTAATAAACTCAATTGTACCAATTTTACAAAAAATTAGTCAACAATATTGTAGTACCTAAAAGCCCCAAAAATGCAATAGAAGGTTACAAAGGTTGTTGCTTGCTATAATAATCCACAAATTGGGTGAACCACTGCACCTATATTGTTTCTTGCACCAACATTTCCCCTCCCTTCTCAAATCACATCCAAGAGAACATTAAACATTTTTTTCTGTGATGAGTTCAGGTAAACCTACCACTTACACACTTAATAACCTTTAAATTTTATGCATGTGATTGGGTTAAAGTACTAGTTAGAGATAGAGAAATTTGCACCTGAGTAAAAACTTCCTCTGCTTCAAACATTTGGTTCTTTAGATTATTGTTCCTATAGATCCAGATGTTCCATATAATCGCTACCCACATACTTTTTCAGATTGTATCATCTTTAGTACCTAGCTCAAGGTGTCAAAATTAGTAGAAGTGATTCCTGACTTAGTTATGATAGGCACTATATATAGTTAGTTACACCCAACCATCACACGTATTCCAGATTTTTTTAGTAGTCTTACAGTGAAAAATAAGTGTGTAACTGATTTAGTCTCACTCCCACACAAGACACATTCTCTATTTACAACTACCACTCCTCTTTTGATTAATTTATTGCAAGTTTATATCCTATTCATCAACACTTTCCATGCAAAAAAGTTGGACTAATGCTAAAGCTCTAATTTTCCAAAAGTGTTTAAACATATATGCATCCTTTGTTAGTATCCCACTTTATAGTTTTTTGTATGTTGATTTCACCGTATATATGTTTGCTTCATCGTCTTGCCATACCCAGACATCTTCCCTTTCCTTATCTAGATTATATTGGCTCAACATCTGCAACAACTCAATCATCTAAACTCTCGAACCAATGTCTTCTTCTTCCCAAGTTCCACTCCCACATACCGTCTTTCCAGTTCTTGGTCTCCTCTAAAGTAACTTCTTTCATCAATGAGTTGGCGAAAAGCCTTGGGACCCTATCTCGGAGTGGTATGTCACTCACCTATCTTCCCAAAATAGAATATTGTTTCCTGACCCATGTTTCCAAGAAATGCTAGAGTCAAACTAGATTCTATTTTCACTCTTCCCATATGCCTTCACATTGTCCTTCCACCACAGTCTAGCTTATGATCCTTACTATTATTTAGCATCCTCCATGACCCACACTTTAATTCCAATACCTCTTTCCATAACCCTTGCTCTTATGTTCCTAACCTTCACTTACATTTTCCTGAAAAAACTATATTAAATAATTTTAAATATTTTATTCATAATCCCCGTTTTCCTTCGCTTTGCTAATGTCTCATTTAACCCATGCGATTCTCCTATGATCATATCCCCAACCTAGAAGAATTCTCTCTAAATTCCGCTTATTTCTTTCCCTACAACTAATGGCATTTTGAAGATGTTCTCCAACGAGTTTGAACTAAGAGAACGATTGAACCACTCATTGGTTGGTCAGTATGCACCTCACTCCTTCCTTTCGGACGAACTCCTGCAACTCTCGCTCTTTCACTCCTCCTCTCCTTAAACTCCGGACTCGGATGGTACCTGCAAAAGATACTCTGACGCTCAAGTCAAACTTCGATACTCGACATTCATTATTTAGTATTAGATGATTGCGTACCTGATCCTTTGGAAAATGTGTTTATTTATATAATTACTGTGGGCCATTTGTCTCTAATGGGCCTAATAAAAGCAAATTAACAAATGTTGGGTCATTAATCAGTTTCGTTGTTGGTCAGTCCGGTAGTCTGGACCAAATGCCGAGTCATAGTCTCGGTCGTGTGAACCCTAGATTTGACCCACCGACACCCATTCACTGACTATGTGGTTGGGGCACAACTGTCGGCTATGTGAAAAGGTTTTAACATGGATTGTTATGACGGTACAACCGATCGCAACGAGCACATGGACGTGTACACTATGCACATGAGCTTGTACACCTCAGACAGCGCAGTCCTATGCCGAGTGTTCCCTACCTCGCTGAAGGGAGGAGCCTTGAGTTGGTTTGAGAGGCTTCCTCTAAACTCCATTGACTGTTTCGAGACATCGGTGTCTATGTTTGGGACACAGTTCGTTACTACTCGACCGCATCACCTAAGTTTTATCACCCTGGTCAATATTCTCCAGGAGAGGGGAATCTCTGAGGTTGTTCATGGAGAGGTTTTGTAAAGTAGCCCTAAACATCCGAAATCTGAGTCCAGACGTGGCTATGCATCACATGGTCACGACCCTAAGATTAGGGCCGTTTGCTGATAGTTTGTGCCAAAAGCCAGCTGCAAACCTAGATGAGCTTAGGCAGAGAGTCACTAAGTTCATGCAGCTGAAAGAGTTGAGGGAGTTCAGAAATCAGGCTAGGGCTGAGGCAGATGAGGATAAGGGGAAGGAGAATGAGTGTCTGCGCTAATCTGCTGCTGGTTGAGGAGATAGGCACAGGGACAATTGGGGACCCGGTTCACAAGATCACCCCTTTCAGTACTGATAGGGGGAATATTCTGAACTAGGCCTTGAGTGTCGATCTGATCCCGTCATCGAGAAGAGCTGCAAGCCCTAAGAACATAGATTGGACTTGTAAATGTTGGTATCATAGCAACATTGGGCTCACCACCGAGGAATGTCAAACACTAAAGGATAAAATCGAAGAACTTATCCAAGTCAAGCATCTCCGTCGGTTCAAAGTGGTCTCCAAGGAGAGAAGAGGCAACAGGGCGGAAGGACTATACCCCTCGAAGGACGAGAGAAGACGATGGCCGACCGGAGCGTCGGTTAAGGCAGGAGGAGCCTTCGAGGAAGGAAGGAGATGAAGGAAGGGGTGGACGAGAGGTCATAAACATCATTGTAAGGGGCTTCACTGTGGGAGGTAGCTCCAACACGACAAGGAAGAAACACCTGAGGGCAATGCAACAAGTTAACACCATAGCACTCCAACCAATGATGTCGCCCATAACCTTCACCGACGAGGACTTCAAGGGTGTCGATCCTTCACAGGATGATCCCATGGTCATAACGGTTGACATTGACAACTTCTCCATCATGAAAATGTTGGCGGATCAGGGAAGTTCGATGGACATCTTCTACTGAAAAGAGGATGAGGATTGTCGAGGAGGAGATGAAGTCGTACAATGATCAAGTGGTCGGTTTCTCGGGTGAGAGAGTGGACACCCGAGGGTATATTGAGCTCTATACCACCTTCGGCAAGATTTGGTATCTGGTGATAGATGTCAACACCTCCTACAACATCCTGCTTGAGCAACCGTCCATCAATAGATTGAGGACAATCGTCTCTACTCCTCATCTGGCCATGAAATTCCTATCGATTTTGGGAAAAATTCTCATGGTGCATGTAGATCAGAAGGTCGCACGTGAATGTTATGCAACAAGTTTGAGGATAGAGCCCACGCGACAAGACGCCTATCATGACCGATCCCCAGGCGGAAATCCTCTCAAGGAAGGAAGTCCCCTAAAAGAGAAGCTCAGCAAAAATGTAGAGAGCACACAGTTGCTCTAGTGGATCTCGACCCCCGGACGACAGAGCCGAGACTCAAAGCTAAGGAGGATTTATGTCGAGTACCTCTACTCGACGAGGACCACACAACCTGTGTTGGAACGACGATAGCGCCGGCTAAGGCCGAGCTGGTACACCAAGCATTGAAGAAGAACAATGATCTCTTTGCTTGTACAACATCTGATATGTCGGGGTGGAGCACTTACTAGCTCTCGATTTACAAGGAGGTGCGCCCGGTGGCCGAGAAGAAGTGCAAGCTTGGGGAGGAAAAAAGGTTGGCAGCGAGGAAGGAGGCCAAGAAGCTTCTTTCGACCGATTTTATACAAGAGGCCCACTACACTACTTGGTTGGCCAATGTAGTCATGGTCACCAAGGTTAACAGTAAGTGCAAAATGTGTGAGGACTACACTAATCTCAACAAAGCATGGCCAAATGACTCATATCTGTTTCCTAGCAACGACCAGCTAATAGATGGTGTAGCCGACCACAAAATTCTTAGCTTCATGGGCAAGTGTCGGACCATGCCTAAGATGAGAAGTCATCAGAACGTGAAGATAAATAAATAAAATAATAATAATAATAACAATAATTTATATTTTTTATTTAGTAATTTTAAAAATATACAATATATTTTATGACTTATGTCTTTAAAGATAAAATATCTACTTATGATAGGTAAGAAAATAAATTTTTAACAATATTATTAATAATATTAATAAAAATGTTAATCATATTTAATAATATTAATAATAATAATATTATTATTAACTATATTATTATATATTATTAACAATAATATTATTATTAATATTATGATTACTAATATTATGAGTATCAATACTATTGTTAATATATATTATTTTTATTTTTTATTTAAATTTTTAATATACTCTTTTTATTTAAAATGATTATAAATTATTTAGAGTTTATAATTTATTCTCCATACATTAACTTTGATATTATAATATCAAATTATTATAAAATAGTTTATCAATATATCATAAAAAATAATTAATCTAAAAAAGTTAATAATATATTTATAATTCTAGAATTACTAACTATAATATATTAAAATTATATGTTATATAAAAATAATTATTACTCTTATTTATTATTTTATAATTATATATTTACAATTTTATACTGAAGAATGATCAACGAAAAAAATATATTAATATATTATGATTGGATGAATTTTTTTATGTTGGTTTAATTTTTTTAATAAATAAAATAATAATAATAACAATAATTTATATTTTTTATTTATTAATTTTAAAAATATAAAATATATTTTATGACTTTTGTCTTTAAAGATAAAATCTCTACTTACGATACGTAAGAAAATAAATTATTATACTATCATTCAAAATTATAGTATCAAATTTAACAAATTAAAAATAAATTATAAATGGCTAAGTTAATTTTAATATTTGTAATGAAGATAGAAGGTAAAAAAGTAAAGTATTTTGAACAAAAAAGTAAAAAAAAAAAAAGATAATTATAATATTTATATTAAATAATATATATGAGTATCTTACTTTAAAAATTTTAAACGATGGTTAGAAAATATGATAAATTGAAAAATAATTAATATTTTTTAGAGATTAAAAACAGACGGAATTATATTTAACTAAAACATATTTAAATTTAAAATATATATTAAGATGGTGGTATATGATAAAGTCAAGTTTTTTTTTCTTATTATGTAGGATACATTTTCAAAGTTATAATTTGATTGCTTCGGCCTTTTGATATGGATCATGATCTGAAATTGAGTCCATTTATGTTTTAATTCTTTAACATTGAAATTGGGTCAAGTGTGGGGTATTTTTCATTACGAAATGGGTATTACCCTTTCCAAAATGAAAGGGGTTTGAGTTTTTTGGTGTGTAGGAAGTGACTGCCCAAGAATTAAAACTATGTTCTTGTCTACTTTAGGTTGTTGTTCAAAACTTAGTCCATTTTTTTCCTTTTTCTTTTCTTTTGATTATGTTTAGATTATAAACAAAAGTATTAGTTGCCATAATTGTGTGCATTAGGCTTTATTCAAAATATCAAGTGCATAAGAAAATAATGATTTGGTAAAATAGGTTATTAGTTTATTAAATGATGTAGGTACTTGATTTATTCATCATTGATAGCATAAGATATTTGTTCTTCTCTAGAACAACATGCTTATTTAAACCAACAAACTAATTAAATTAATTTTAGATAAACTAAGTCAATACAATATGTCCCCTTGACAACAATTTGATTAAGAAAAAAAACATTTTCCTAAGTGACTACTCTATTTCTAATATTATCCTTCCATTACAAATTATAATTTTATAATTTCTAGCAATGAGTTTTTAGTAATAAATTGTTTTAGATTCACTTCCTTTTTTTTCTAAACCATGTGTTTAAAATAAATAGTGCATGTGACAACAATTTTTTAAATCTCAAATTTTATAATTTTAAATATATTTTAATATTAAATAATCTTGCTTTGATTATTGTATTATATAATAAAACACCTTACAGTGGATAGTTTTCGAAGTTTCTATCATCACTACATAAAAAAAAAAAATTAAATAGTAATTAAATTTAGAGATAAAATAATTAGTCTCTATAACTAGATTAGTTACTATTTTAGAAATTAAAAATTATTAGTATTTAAAATTATTTATATTATTAATAAAAAATTATAAAATAATTTTTAAATTGGTATTTAAATTAGGTATCAAGATTTTAATTACTAATATTTTATATTCTAAATTAGTCTCTACATGATTAATAGAGACTAATTTAAAAAAATAAGTAATTAATAAATAAAACCTTAGTATAACTAATGATTAGATACCAATTTTAAAATTATTTTATAAATTTTTATTAATAATAAAAACTACTTTAGATATCAATAATTTTTTTAGTTTATAAAATGGTTTCTAATTTAGTTAATATAGTAATTAATTATTTTATAATCTAAAATTAATTTTTATTGAACAATTCTTGTTGTGAATATTTTATTAAATTAAATAAAAAAATTATGGTCACTTACTTTTTGTTTGGTTACTAAAGAATCCTTGTTTTTTTTTTTATCAGAAAAAGGATTAAATAACAGGAACCACTTAAGGTGTGATTCAACCATTATACATACCTAAAAAAATATGAGACAATTTCTCTGGTCTCTCAAACCAACAAACAGAGAGACAAACAAATCTACCACTAAAAACCCGTACAACCTGTTCACTTTCCAGACTAACCCGTACCAATTCAAAACTAACCCGTACAAATTCAAATCTAACCCATACAAACTCAAAACCAAACCCAATACAATCTCTTTGCAACCACAACAAGGGGCAAAAAGAACAACAGAAGCTAAGAACAACAAATAACCAAACGAAGGAGTAACTCTTGTAAAAGCTCACTTTATTGAAAACATACAAGCCTTAGGATCAATGCACCACTCAGAGTAAGTAAAACTAGCAGAAACAGTTTTAGAAGTTACCCAAGACCAAACCTTTAATTGTGCCAAAGTGAACACTTCCTAAGAACCCATGTGATTTAGGTGAATGACTTAACAATCCTTCTCTTCTCCAAATTTTAAAAAAAATCACTCTTAATTATTTTTTTAAAGTTTATTAATTTAATTCATATCACATCTATATCTCGAATAATATAAAGCTAATTAAAATTATAGTTAGTAATTATAATTGTTAGCTAAGTTATTAACAAATCCCAAAATAAAATTAGAACTTTTTTATCTGTTGAAAAAATGCTATGTAAATCTGCTCCTTTAAAAAAAAAAACCTACCTGAATGTTTTTAACATCTATATTTTAGAAGTGAAATATTCTTTTTATGTGTCCTTCTAAATGGAAATCAAGTAGAAATCAAAATTAAAACATCTAGATAAGTGCAGTAAAAGAACAACTTCAAAAATATAGTACAACAACAGTAAAGAGAGCATGGACCACCATTATAATTAAGTAAGAAACAAATCCAACTGAAAAAGACATGACTGAACATGGAGCACAATGATAACAAAGAAAACAGTATTATCTGTTAAACATGCATTGCACCAGCCATTATGACAGCAGAAACTGAAATTAAATGATTACAAGCCTGATAGATTGCATGGTAGCCAAATATATAGGAGCAAGTGCATGAACTTAACTGGTCATATCAGACATACTACATCCAAAAACAAGAATCCTTTGGCAACACACAAACAGTTTATTGCATATATATTTCATCATATCATCACTACAAATATACTTAAAAGCATTTTAACATTCCAAATGTAGTTATTGGATCCTTTGTTTTTCTTTTATCCTTCTTGTTTTTCGATCGTTGTTTGCAGTCTAGGGGTAGAAATAAATTAATGTGGCGTGGGAGACATAAAAATTCAGATTTAACAGCCACTACTGCAGCCACTAGATGATGGGGGTTCTGAATTTGCAGTCCTCATGTTCATCTTTCAAATTGAGGAACATTGAGGCTTCAGATGTACCTATGGTGTTTCTACTTTTATATATCTGTCAACTACAACTTCTTCACACATTCCGTGTTTACCCTAAAGAATAGAGCAGTAAATTGGTTGCTCTCTCACCTCTCAATTTTTCTACTCACCTTAGGACAAGAAGTAATAATGTACACCTTATTTAGAATGCCTGATTTTATGCATTAAGGGGTAACTACTTACAAATACTACTTTGATTTGTTTCTATTTTATCTTCGGTTTTAAGTTACATAGAACACAGATTAAGAAATGAAAACTATTCGTAATCTTTAATATGTTATTTATATATCTCAATTATTATCCAACATTTCACATATTATTATTTCTCTGTTCTTATAATGATATAATGCTACAAGGTTCAAATTATTGTCATTTAGAGTGTTTTGGAAATTAAAAAGTCTGGGCAAACGAACACGTTCATAGACAACTTATTCGAGAGGCCCTGGAAAAAGAAAATATCAAACATATGGTATATTTCTGGTTCTTGCTAAGCATTTGTCTGTATTTCTTCAACATCTTATCTCCAAAAATCAAGGTAAGAACAATAAAATTTTGTAGTTTCATAATGTACTTTAATATTACATAAGCTTATTGATCTGGTTTAATTTGCTGAAACAAAGGTAAACGGGGGAATTGAAGAAATGTCACAAGTTTCATCATTTATCAACCAAAAGTGCTTTTCCATAAAAAATCATTCAGAGCAATATATTGTGTCAGTGGGTGAAGCCTGATTTAATGGCATTAATTACTGAGTAATATTCTCTATCTGCATATATATGCTCCTTTTCCCTCAAACCTAGAGGTTACTTGTTTAATATATCAGTTACTTTGGGATTACCATTCCCTAGTCTATTCCATATATATTTCTTTCCAAATATTTTCAATATGCAAACCTATCTTTTAGGTCAAATTTAGGATCTTCACCAAGTCCGTAAACAAACATAATTTAGTTCATATACAAAAACCAAAGTTTATCATTAAGATTTTATTATTATTCTAATAAATACCAATATTTCACTAAGCTAAACAAAACAATACTAGAATGTGGATCCCCATTACAATTCACATTTCTAGGCTTCTTCAAGTAATAAAGAAGTGTATGCTTCTCAACACATGTGCAACAATTCAAAATTGATAAAGTTGTCTTCACCAATTCTTTCATGCAGACTCTGATCTTTCATTAAGTAAATTTTATTACCACCAAAACTCACTCTTACTGAAGGTTATCCACTTGATAAAAGGTCCACTGCCTTTGCATGTCACAGGACATGGAGTTACAACTCTCTTCAAAGCTAGAAAAGGAGATGCTTTCCGCTACTGTTACGGAATTGTCATCATCATTTCCAATAGGGTTTGGGTCCATAAAGGTATTAGTATTTCCATAATACTGTGTTGAAGTATTGGTGGACAATTTAGGAAGAAATTGTGAAGCCGAGTTGGAATTCTCCGTCTGGAACCAACTCTCAAGATATTGGGGAAAATTGGTAGATTTTCCTAAGTATTTCTCATTAGGGGTTTCAGTGGCAGAGGCATTGAGATAGATCTGACCTGCCTGTTCCTTGAGATGAACTAGTTGTGCTTGTAAATTCACCACCTACAAAGATCAAAGAAAAAAGTGGATATATTAGTGAACAAGTATAAGCAGAAATCAGCTAGGGTTTTCAATATATAGTAAGATTATGCTTATGAGAGGGAAATAAACCTGTTGTTGGAGTGAAAAAATATGAGCAACACAGCCATAAATTGGATCTTGAAGTCTAGCTTGAGCTTCATAAGAGATAGTGACAGCAGCTTCACAACGGTCACTCACAGGAAGGTGAGCAAGGAGCTTTGAGACATTGCTTGCACCAAAGACCTTATGAATGGCTGCAAAATGGGTGGCACCCTGTTCATGGCAAAAGTAAGGAGCAAAAACACAACCTCTCACACACTTCCTTCTCAAGAATTTGCAGGCTCCACAAGGAGAACCAGTCATGTTGGCCTTTTGGTTGGGGGGTTTGTGGTCTTTTAGGATTTTGGGCTGTTTCTGGGTCTCTTCAACCTTGTGCAAATCATAATCACTTATCACCATCTTTATATACACGGCAGCAAGAGGAAATGGTGGATTAGAGGAAGGAATATTTAATTACACTAGGTCCCCTTAATGGCCTACAGTGTTCAATACTTTTTTCCCGTATAAAACACTTTCATCCCCTTCTACCGAAATTTTTTATTTGTCAGAAAATGAGATTCCATTTCAACATCCTTATACGACAAAAAAGGTAGCATTAACCAAACCCATTTAGTTTGATGATTTGGTCTATGAGCTCTTGTCCTTTCCTTTCTTAATAAAATGTATGCTACCTTGTGTATGCGATAATAATAGCCGCAAGTACATTTATTGGACTACTTATTTATATACCAATCTGAGTTATTTAATAGTTCTTTACTCACCATGAACTCAATTTTTACAACCTTAGAAATGAGTGCTAGACTAACTTATTAGTCAATTCATGTTGATGCTGGTATGATTTCTCTTGACCAAATACATTTGATTTAAACTTGGAAGCAAGAATTATCTTCCATCTGCGACCAAAAAAAAAGAATGCCCAACTGTTACCCACACATTGGTTCGTTTCCACGTTTCTTAATCAATTGTTTATATGTCACATATATGCATGATTGGAGTAATTAACAAAAGGATGGCACTATGAGGACTGCTATATCTACATTGTGACATGAGCCAGTGTCTCTGATCCTTTTGAATACACACGTATTTGAACTCCTATCTAGAAGGATTTAAATTTGAACTAGTTAGTAGAAATTACTTACAGTAATCTTCTGCGATAAAAAAACTCTTATCTTCCTAACTGTTAAATCTCGTGAAAACAACTAGTATACTCAGTCATCCTCCGGATGCAAATAGAGACATTAGAAACTAAGACAGTTTCAGATGAGATTTGTTCTAGCTACATAAGATAAATGATAGATACGTGGCCAAGGGTGATAGAACTAGATAAAAGTTAGACTAAGTTCAGTCTGTGACTCTACTAAAAGGGTGTACTTTAATCTTGTATTTATGTACGAGACTGATATTTGGTAAATATGTCTGCATGTGTCCCATTAACGATTTACAGTTTCATGGCCTAATTAAGCACATTGCCTTATAAACCTAAGTTAAAAAACCGGAGAAAGAATGAATATTTTTGGTCCATGGAGAAGAATGAACATAGTCAATGTTCACCTCAACAGACACATAGTGAAGTTCAATCATTTATAATAAGGGCGGCACAAATTACCACGGTACTTATATTGAAAAACTTAACATAAAGAATGAATTGGGATTAACTAGAACTTATGATTATATATTCCATTAGAGTTTAAACAATTAATTTTCCTGGCACACACTGTCAAAGTTGAGGAATCTGGAGACAAGTTTGGCTCTTCGAGGGGCTCTCTAATAAGTTAGAGGGGATTGGTATTAAAGATGTTAAAAAATAATGATCAAAGTTATTCTTCTGGTGGATTTTTGTTATGGGAATATCATTGTCCTACAAGGTAATCAAGATGTAAATCAGGTGAGAAAAAAAATGAGATTCTAAAAATGAATGAAACAAAAGGGTTGTGACAGTAGTTGAGCATACCTAGAACCTAAACAGGACAGAGAGAGGGCCGAGAAGATGTGATTTGTTTGCCCTTTCCAGACTTGAAATTTGTTCAAGTGTTGGAAGTCATGGTTTGTGATGAAGAGCGTATAAATAATTAGTTATTATAGTATAAAAATATTGTACGTGTACTCTCTCAAACCTTTGAAATGAAACACTCTCTTGTGTCTAATATACGCACCAACATGTAGGACCATCCCAAATGTGCAATGGGTCCCTCCTTCAATACTAGCTAATAATGACATCCTAACAAAAAGTTGCAAAAAAAAAAAAAATTAATCAAATAACTTTTAAGAAACATACCACTTGTGATTATATTCAATGGATTTTATTTCGTATAAAATCTAGGTCATAAGAAAAATATTGTTGCTTAATCTTAGGTTACTTATGCTATCTCTGCTCAATGATACCAGTAATTTTCCTAAGTACACATCCACTAGGAAAAATCACCAGTAAGTAGGAGCTCATAGGCGAAATGTATGAAGCTTTAAGGGTATTAGACACACTATACCTTTATTCATATATTTTGGTCAGTTTTTAAATTTTTAACTTTGATGTAACGAAGACTTCTTTTATTTAGTTGAGATTGTCAGAGGAGGTGCAATAAGAGGAGTGTTTTTTTGGGATTGTGCCGTTGAAAAAAAAAAAGATTAGATTGGACAAATGGAAGGTAGGTTCGTTTCGATAGATGGAATTTATTTTGATGGCGGGGAGGATATGTCTGATTAATCCACTCTTTTATTTATCTTTATTCAAGATGTCTTCCATAGTGTCGAAGAAGATTGTGACTTTAATGAGGAATTTTTTTATGGGATTGAGGGTCTGAAGGGAGGAAATTGTTTGGGTTTCTTGGAACAAGGTTTGTGAATCTCGGGAAGTGGGCGACCTTGGAATTCTTAATATTAGGCTTTTCAATGTGGCCTTATTGGAAAATGGATATGGTGCCTGAGTCTGGGTAAGGGTGAACTGTGGAAGGAGATTCTAGAGTCGAAGTATGAAGACATTTGAAAGCGCAAAAGTTAAACAACATTGATTCTCTTTGGTGGAGAGATTTGAAGGAGATATGGATGTTAGAAGACAGAGGAAGGACTTTTGAAGACCGCTTTAAGTGGGTATGGATAATGGGAAGGAAGTCTTCTTCAGAAAGATAATTGAGTGGGTTTTAGTGATATGAAAAGTAGATTCCCAAGACTTTTCTCTCTGTTTGTGGTTAAAGATCTTAAGCTTTTCCGATGTGGGGATTAAATTAATAACATTTGGGTGTGGAATTTAATTTGGAGAATGGGTATTTTCGAGTGGGAGAAGAATCAGGTTAGTCAGCTTCTTGAGGAGGTGCACGGTTTGAGTCTCGTCCTGAAAAATGAGTTGGAAAATTAGGATAGATGGATTTGGAATAATGGTGAGTCTATCAAGTATTATGTTAATTTTGCCTACCGTTTCTTAAGGGGAGAGGAAGAAGTGGAAACTAAGCGGTTGTATAGTTCTTTCTGGATGATAAAGACTTTGCCCTCAGCTCATGTCATTGCTTGAAGGGTGCTAGAAAATAAGTTAGCTACTAAGGTCAACTTGGAGAGACATGAGGTTGAATTAGAAAGTATTTTATGTTTGCCTGTGTGGGACGAATAAGGAAACAACAAGTCATTTATTCTTTGGTTGTAAAATTGGTTGGCTAGTTTGGAACCTTTGCTTCGAGTGGTTAAGGCTATGCTCGGCTGTTCATCACACTTCTGTCTCACATTTTCTGCAGTTTAATATACATGAAACACCTACTTCTGTTAATTTAATTTTGAGAAGTGTTGGATTGCGATGGTATGTGATATTTGGAGACATAGGAATAAACATATATGTAAAGGTGGAGTAATTGATTGTTTTGAATTTTTTTTTCCATGGCTCAACTAAAGGTCTGGTCTTGGGTAACCTTTGAAGTTAGTTCTGCTTGTTTTTCCTTTTGTGATTGGTGTCTGGATCTCCTAGAATTTTATGTATATTTGATTAAATATATGTAATTTATTTGGGTTGTTATTTGTTTTAGTAGGAAGTTAGTGACAACCTTATGAAAGGAAGGGATTCGTTTCGGTGCAATTTTATACAAAGGTTAGATCACCCCTAAAGTGTTTCTTATTTATTTTATTTTTTATTGTTGATAATAAAAGAATTTATATATTTTGATCAATTTATATATTTAGGAATTTTTTCGTTTTTATATAAATGGGTATTTTTTAAAATATTAGTGAGTTGTTTTTTTAAAGATGATTTTCAGTTTTTTTTTTCCTTTTTAACTGAATGGTGTTTAGAAACATAACTTTTGATTTTTTTTTATTATTTTTAACAGAAATCTGATCTTTTTTTATATTTTTTCTGTTTTTTATATTTTTATATTTTTTTATTTTTTTTTTTTTGGTTTTTTAGTTTTTCAATTTTTTTTAGTTTTTTAGTTTTTTAGTTTTTCAATTTTTTATTATTTTATTTTTAGTTAAAGTAATTAATTAATTAATTTTTTTAATTTTTATTTAATTATTTTAAATAAAATTATTTAAATATTAATATTTTTTTATAATAAGGAAAAATAAAATGCCATTAAATATATAATAATGGTATATAAATTAAATTTAAGAAGAAAATGCATGCTAAGTTTTTTTATATTATTTATTTTTTAAATTTTATATTTAATTAATCTTGTTTATTATTATAATTTAAATAATATTTAGTAAAATTAAGTAATTAATTTTTTTTTAAATTGTACATTTAATTAATTTTAATTGAATATAATTTAAATAAGTCATTATTATAATTTAAATAAATATTTAATTAGTTTAAGTAATCATTTAACTTATTATTGTAGTTTAAACAAATATTTAATAATAAAATAATAAAATTGAAAAACCAAAAGGATAATTAAAAAACAAAAGAAATATAAAAAAAATATAAAATTATACTTCAAAGCACAACTTCTATTAAAAAAATATCAAAAGTTATACTTTCAAGCATGACTTTAGTAAAAAAAATTGAAAGTTATGTTTGAAAACACAGCTTAATATACCCTCTTATCCCTATTATCTCACAAACTTCGCATAATTTAGCTCTGTCACAGTTCATATGTTGGAAGGGTGCTAGATCAAGTAATAACACTAATGTAACTCAGAATTAGGAATATGCAAACACAATTGAAAATGGGCTTTGAAGGAGAGTTAGTCATTTTCATGTTAATAACTCAATTTCATACTCTTGCTTATCTCTCACTATTTATTTTATGTATGTGTGCTATAATTTTATCTTTCAATCTACATTTGTTGTTTTTTTATAAACAACAAAAAATAAATTAATTAAAATGGAATATTATGGGTGTTCCAACCCTTTTACTCTATTGTCTAGTCATTGTACATTTGTACATATCCGCATTTGTTATTGTTGTTATTATGTTATGTGTAGTACCAGGAGGTAGTATTGTTAGGCTAACCAACCATTTACTAATTTGAGCATTCCTCATGTATTCTGTCTTGACATAAGTCTACAATTTTTGGTACCCTCCACAACATGTGTTCTATTGTCTTGATGATGATACATGAATTATGACCTGCAATAAAACAAGGATAAATTTTAGGTAAATAGACTAAAAGTTGTTATCTAGTAAATTAGTGCATCATAATATGCTTCATAATTTACCATCCACCACAAGTAACATGTTATGACATCCCCTTGTCCTTAGTTTCCTAATTCTCCTCCTTATATCACTAATGCTAAGAATAACCTTTTATGTAAACTCTAGCAGTCATTTTTACACACATAGTTGGCCACAAACATCAGTCAAAAAATGAAAAGACAGTCTTACCAAATTTATAGTGCATCCATGCCCATATTTTAAGGTGTGTTTTACTGAAGATCTCCTCTACATCCAAACATGCATTCCTAAAACTAATTGCACTCCTTTGATCATAGATACATCTAATAATTGTTATTTATATCCCTCTCCAAATCTTATCTCCTACCTCGTTCAATTTAGACAAGTTAAACTGCATAAAGTGAAAGATAGGTTGATGTTGCACTACAGTCACCCCTACCCATTTTTGCACATATTGCATACTTTCTCAGCATATTTACATGTGTGGAATAGGTGACTAATTATTTCATTACATATATCACACATAAAACATGTATTATTTTTAATTTGTATATCTTAACAACTATATTTTCTTTAGTAGGAAGTCCACCTATGATTACTCTTCTTGCCAAATGATGTAAATATGCAATTGCTTTGGTTTTCCAAAACATGCTAAATGTATATGACAACTCCCCACTAATATAATTTTCAAGCTTTCTATATCTTGATTTCACCTGTATATGTCATCCTCTTTGACCTTCCGTACTCATTCGTCAATTGTTTCCTTATGAACATTTAGTTTATTTATGTCTTGTGTGAACTCTATGACTTGTTTTTTCCATTCAAATTATTTCCTTTTCCACCATACCCAATTTTCACCTATTCATCCACCTACATCCTTAATAGTTACGTTGATTTTACATTCTCAAATATTCAAGGGTATTTTTGACTAAGAGATAAATCTCCACTCATTTATCTTCCCATAATTTTATTATTTCCTGTTGTTCTACTCTCCATGTGACATTTTCATCAAACCACTCTTCGTTTTTTATTCAATATTCTTTTAAAATTAAAAGTTCTTAATCAAAAGAAGTTGAGTTAACCAAAAATGAAAAATAATATTTTCATTTAGAACTTTTATTTTTCAGGTCTTAAGTTGTTCCATGAAAATGGCTTGAATGACTTGTCAACAATGAAACTCAAACTATATGGAGTGTTTTCCTATGAAAAAGTATATGTTTTTTTTACAATAAATGTACATTAATTCTAAAATAGAAGCGTCCAAATAGATATTGTAGAATACTTCATCTATTTAGTAGGTAGAGTTAACTCCCAAATGAGAATTTCCCTTAACAAAATTTGAAAAGGAGTAATTGAATATATTATATTCATGGTAAAAAGTTTCTTTTATGGTGGAATAGAAAAAATATTCTATATAAATGAAAATTTATATATAACTATTAAATATTTAAAAAGGTTTACGGTACAAAATGGACAAGAAGCCTATCTAAATTAGTCAAAGAGTTGCTATTAAAGAAGTTAGAAAACACATGTATAAAAAGTTCAACACTCAAGGATCTCATTATTGCATTAGGTATTTACTTACCAATAAAAAAAAATAGTATTAACCATGAATTTGCTTAAAATAAAAATCAATATCACCTACAAATCAAGAGAATAATATGTTAAGAATCATACAATAAGAAATGATATCTTCTATTAGAAACACACTCATAAATAAGAGATTAATTGAAAAAACAAAATAATTTTAATGTGATTTGACATTTCAAGTCACATCAAGGTTGTGGTGATAACACTCAAATCAACTATTCATTTTTATAGTAGTTTCTTATTTATTTATTTTTCATTCTTCATATTACTCAATGTGCGATTTTGGTGAATATCCACTTCATAAGCAACATATCATCCCTTCACCAAAAGTTTCACTTATAACGAGAGTAACTTCATCACTTAAAGAAAATCATTAAATAACAATCAAATTTAGATATAAAAAATAATTAGTCGCTATATTGACTAAATTAAATATTATTTTAGACATTAAAAGATTATTTTTTATTTTTATTATTAATAAAAATTTATAAAATGGTTTCTAAATTGGTATCTAAATTAGCTATTAAGGTTTTAGCTACTAATATTTTAGATTCTAAATTAGTCTCTAAAAGACTAATAGAGACTAATTTAAAATATAAAGTAGTTAGTAACTAAAACTTTGTTAGCTAATTGTTAGATATCAATTTAAAAACTATTTTATAAATTTTTATTAATAATAGAAATTACTTTAGATACCAATAAATTTTTTAGTTTATAAAATGGTCTCTAATTTAGTTAAATAGTAACTAATTATTTTGGTCTATAAAATTAGTTTCTATTTAATTATTTTATTTACTGCATAATGAAGCTTCAACATCATCCCTTCTTCTTGTGCTCTGAAATGAACATTTAACGACATACTATCAATAGATCTACTTGAACCATTATCACCATTGATGACTTGCATTGACTCATTAATGATGACAACACTATCTCTGTAACATACAACATTAACTCTTCACAAGTCAATGTCATTCCTCTCTTTAATAGAATCTCTCAACTCTAATACCACTATTATGAATCACCTGAAAAATAATATCTTCAAACATTAACACACCCACATTTTTTTTTATCAGCAAAGAATTAATAAATTAAAACAGGGGACACTTCAGGGGTGTCCCAACCCGTATACATAAAGACCATTCACCAGGGAGCACATATAAGGCTCACACAAACCTGCTAAAACTAGATACTCTTCCTATAAATTTTAAGAACTAAACACACTTTCCAGCAGAGAGCCATTAAGCTAGAAGACCAAAAAGTTGATGGCTTCAAAGTTTGATGGATCAAAAGGGCAATTTCTCCCATTCCAAATTCCAAGATTCACCACCGATGCCAATAAGCAAAGTGATAGCAGCAGCACACCATACCAAGATGTGTTGGTCAACGTCACTCTTCACACTTTCAACATATGAAAACTGCACACTTAAAATCAGAAAACAAGCTCCTGCAGCAACCAAAAACCAACTACCTCAAAGCTCAAAGCTGTCTAATAAGCTACTGCAGACTAGGGGTTCATTACTGATGTGCCTAGCTCAAGTCACACTTTGCTTCACAACATTAGCAACGGATACTCCCAATGCCACTATACACTAGACCAACCGAAACACAACACCAGATCAGGCAGCAACATAAGTTGTTCCAACATCAACCCAAACCACACTAACCTACAGCAGTACCCACTCAAGGCCAAACAACATCTTTACAGCTCAGAAGTGCAAAGCAGATTCAAGATTGGAAACTATTCCTATGGCCTTCCCCCTGGAAATTAAAAGAGCGAGAACCACTGTGTCCACCCTCCAACTGCCTGCCCTTTAAATAGAAAAAGAACCAGCTAGTATTTATCATTCAGATGCACTGCACACTACAGGTGGAGAAAAATCCAACAACATCAAATTTTCCCCTCTTCACCTTACACCCCATTCTGAACAGTTTTACTCCTCCTTGCAATTAGCTGGACCAACCTATTAGAAAACCAGCCCATACAGGGCCTCTCTTCTGCTGGCTCAAAGGCCTACCAGACTCCTTCAACACCATCAAGAGCTAGAACAGTCACTTCACCATAACACCTTCCATTACTTACAACACCTGCTCCTTTAGCACACCAGCAACATGCACTCTCTCCAGCCCCAACATCGGGGATCCTCTTGCACCAGACAACCCCTTTGAAGACTTTCTGCCAAGCCGCTCTTCTGCTCTTGATGACAGCTCCTCTGCTTTTACCTCTGTTCCTGCAGCACCTAAGACCTCTCCTCAAGAAATACACCTACCAACAACCCGTTACTTGAAGCTTTTAATACAAATAAGTGGGTTTAGGACCCAATCAGCCAGAGAATAGCTGCAGCGGTGACCTTTATGCTTTAACCATTGCCATGATTTGAGTTGAGCCATCTAGAAAGTCTCTTCCGCATCAACAACACCTTGTTTGAACACAACAGAATTCCTATGCTCCCAAATACTCCTCACTACACACGCCCAAACTCCTTTCCACAAGAGATTTTGTTTACTACTCACTTGAGGTAAGCAGAAATTTTCAAAGTGCATCAAAGGGACATTGTGCTGCACAAACGAAATGCCAATCCATTTGAAACACAACGTCCATACTTTCAGGGCGAAGGGACATTCTAAGAAGATATGATGGCAAGATTCCTCCTTTGCTTGACATAGCTCACATAAGATTGTGTTTAACAACACTCCTCTCCTCCTCAAACCAACTCTAGTTGGGATTCTACCTAGAAGGACTCTCCAAGCTGTGGTTATTGTATTGGGGAAGGCTTTGATTCTCCACAGATACTCAAACACTTCCTGGTGCGGACTTCTGACCTGTTTTGCTAAGCATTCATATGTAGAATGGACAGAGAAGGACCCTGAACCATCACACCCCCACGTCTGAACATCTTTTTGATCCCTTAACAAGCTTACTCGGGATAATAGTTGGACAAGGTTGGTTTCCAACGGGGTTTCCCACTCAAACCTATCCCTTCTCCACCTTAAATTTCACCTCCATGCGGCACCTACCCACTCCCCAACCTCACTCACCATTAGACCTTGGTCTAAGGATAGTGAGAACAGTCTAGGGAAGAGGGATTTGAGATTCATATTGCCAATCCACACATCCTCCCATAAATTCACTTTCTCACCCCCCTCATACCTTCTAACTAACTGATTATGGAACCACCCTCCTCCTTCTCCCTCAATACATACTTTCTGCAGATCTCTCCACCACCATGATTGGAATTTCATTGGACCAAGCGAACGATCGAAATTTATCCCATACTTTGAGACCAGTGAGTCTTTCCACCTCCCCTTTTCTTCCGACACAATCCGCCATCTCCACTTGGCTAGGAGGGCATAGTTGAACTTCCAAATATCTTTGATCCCCAACCCACCCTCCTCCTTCGGTTTGCACACATCTTCCCAACTGACCCAAGATATCGACCTCTTCTCCTTCCCCCATCCCCACAAAAACCTCCGTTGAATGTTGATTATGCTTTTATATATAGATTCTGGTGCTTTGAAGATAGAGAGGTAGAATAGCGGAATCGCTGAGATAACCGATTTGATTAGGCATATTCTTCCTGCCATTGACAAAAATCTTCCTTTCCAAACATTGAGTCTAGCTTTGAGTTTGGTTAACACAGGTTCCCAAAACTTCACCTTCCTTGGGTTCCCCCCCACTTCTAATCCCAAGTATTTAAACGGGACTCCCATCTGGGCACAA